>Ga0209700_100206_pt1 | contig 97830 bp, 51 predicted proteins | sample SiratroredBW_FD_187528 | JGI IMG/M metagenome (GOLD analysis project Ga0209700, IMG submission 187528) | Root nodule microbial communities of legume samples collected from California, USA - Siratro red BW (SPAdes) (version 2) | ecosystem: Host-associated > Plants > Roots > Nodule | place: USA...
AAAATAAAAAATATATATATATATATATATATATATATATATATATATATATAATATATTAATATAAAATTTTACACTATTATCAAATTAAAAATCATAATGTGTAGTAATTTTATTAAGTTTTTTATAAAAAACTATTTAAAAGTCATTTTTTAAACTCATAAAAATTCCAACAGTTTCTATACTAATTAAAGAAACAGAATAACACACAGGAATAAAATTTAGAGAGGTTGCTAATATGTGCTTACATCTTCGTAATCAAAACAGTTGTGTTACATATATAATTTTATATTCATGAAGTATGTACTAACATTATCTCTGTAACTCAAGCAGATGAGCCCAATGCACACACCACTTTGTACGTCGATAAAACTCAAAACTATTTTGCAATGAAAATATGTAAATCAATTAAAATGATAAAGTTACTAAAGGTAGTGTAAATGACATTTTCATCTTTTTAAGCTGAGGCAATTACACAATCTTATTAATTGAGTCTTGATAATAAATTTGAGTTTAAATTGTATTTTTATATTTTTATTATTAGTGTGCCATTTTGACCACTCAATATTTTTTTACTTAAAAAAATAAAAAGTTTTAATGTTTTAAGTATAATAATTAATTCAGTCTCTTTCTCACAACCTTTAAATCCTTATATTTCTTTTAAGTAATTGGAGTTTTAAGAAAACCATTAAAGATAGAAAATGATTTAAATGCGAGTTTAAAAATTTAAGTAACTAAATTTGAAATATTTTATAGAGTATAAGCTTAAAAAAATCTTCTTGCAGTTTTGCTTGTTTGATTGAAAACTATATGCAAGTTTTGGCAATATTAGAAAACAAAATTTGGTGCGTACAAAGTTTTTGTTTAAAATATCTGTATGGTTTTCGTGTATGTATATTATATTAATTAAAAGAAGAAAAAAAAAACAATAAATTATGAAGTTCTTTAATAAGCACGATGGGCTTTCATATCTCTTCAAACTTTTAGAAGTTTTCTATGTAAATAAACCATTAGTTTACAGATAAACGATATTCTATTCCACGGATTATTATTAGACTCTGGATGCAATTCACGTGTATATAAACACAAAATGGGGAAATTTTTTCAATAATTATGTTTTTTTCTTTATAATAATTAATCGTCAAATATCATGAAGTTGGTAGAATATAACTTCCTCCTTTTTTATTAGCATTTTTGCTTAACTTTTACCTTCACTTAAAAAGCTGAATTACAAAAACGTGTACTTGCTTCACATTATATAAAGAAAGGAATAAAGACGGGAAGAAAAGAAAAGAAAAGAGAGCATCTTTTGGAAACTCACCGTAAAGCACGTAAGAAGTGAGACAGAATTAGAAATATGCATGCATGAATACAACGTGCGGTATTTTGTCCTTGGAAAACAAAACCAATTAAGGTTGACAACTGGATCCAGTTTGAAATTATTAAGATTTTGATCGTATAAATCAAGTGACAGGTTTGAACAAAATAGCATACTGATATTGGATTTAGAAAAATAAAATTCATCCGGAACTCATTTCTGATCAAAACTTCTATCTGTTTAAGAATTTTTTAACTGATTAGCAAACAGTTTTGCGTGTAATAGTATGGCATAATTTGTACAATATTTCATCTCAAGTCAGATCTTAAAAATTATAAAGCTGAAGTTTTCCAGCCACAAGAATTATATGTCTCTCTAGTGAGATATCATTTTAACTTTTAAGAATTTGGTTTATATTAGTTGTTAAAAAACAGAAACCAATATTACCAAGAGAAAAATGAAAATGATAATTTCTTATATTCTAAAAAAATAAATTGTCAAACACTAAATTGATGTAAATAATTAAAAATAGACTAAATTGATCGAGCTTTTTTTATTGTTTAAAAACAAAATGGTAATTTTATTCTTCAACAACTACCAATACCAAATCTTTGAAGGATAAAACGTGTTTTAACTTTAAATCTTATATAACTTGGAGAAAATAATCGTAAGTTTCAATTTACAAACAAACTGACGCCAATTCGTGCAATACAAAATGAGATCATGACCAGAACGGTGCACTGAAGAGTGTTCTCTTGATGGGTTATACGGTTTTCTGTTGGCTTTCTGTCAATATTGCTGGTTCAGGATGTTTGCTACATGACCTTCACATTTTTTTTCTGGTTTATGAAGTTTCATTCTTTTCTTATTGGTTTTTCTTTATCTTTTCTTTTTTGGCTTTATATGTCAGTGTTGTCACTGGTATACGATAAATTATTGGTTTATGTTCTTTGATGTACTTGGGTACGTAGGGGTACTTTGTACTTCTTGTTCAATACACTCTGATCCATCTCCAAGAAAAACAACAAGGATTCACCAGGAACTATTAGAAAGATACTCATGCAAAAGGTATAGAGTTTCAAAATCAACATTCAAAACTAATAAAAAATAAACAGAAAAAAATAAATTTATTTCTCTTTACATTAAAATTAGTTTCTGTACATATTAATAATGAAGATTAAAGAAGTTTTATGAGTAAATTTTACAAATTAACTAATTATAAAATTCAATTATTATATAAAGTAGAATTGATTCTACTACTAAAAGTTGATTAGAAGTAACATCATGTATAATAATAAAATCCACAGAAATAAACTAATAGTGATATATATTCTTCTTCTTCCATATTTGAGCGTTCCCACCAGCATGCATGCAGCCATAGCCAGGTCAAGGTTGATGGTGAACACGGCTCTTTTGCTTATCAATGAAAATTCGAGCTTTCTTGTCAATATTGGGTGAAGCCACACCCCAAGTCCCTTTGTCATAATCGCTAGGCCAATCACGCGCAATCTCACGTCCATCTCTACGCCCTCCTTTGGCCTTCTTGTTACTTTTGAAGAAGTTGAAAACAAAGAAGAAACTCAGTGAATACTTACCTCCCATGTTAACTAATGAATAGAATTATCACACACCTGTTTACCTTGATGATCGTAATTGGGAAGCTAGGATCTGAATTTATAGTGGGTCGAGGAGTGTAAAAGGGTTGGTGAATAGCTATGAATACTAGAGAATCAGATAAAGGAACGGTAACATGAAGGACTCAATCAGCGTTCATGATTGCATGGCATGGAAACAAACGACAAGGTACCAATACTTTTGGCTTAGCACATTTTCTATAGTCCGCAAGTCACGTACTTGACCCAAACAAGCTTTTGTGTGAAGAGTATTGCGAGACTTCGTAGCTAGCTAGGTAGGGTACTGTTATTAATGCTCTTTGTACTTTCTCCTCACCTGAGTGAAGGAAGATTCACGTTGTTATTGTTAATTGATTGCCACTTTTCGCTTTATCTTTATGCACCACCAATAATGGACTTTGCCTAATCTGCAATTTCTTCCTACCCCATCAACTCGTCCCAAACCGTTCAACCCTTTCTTCCAAGACAAAAACACTAAACTTGTTTCTAAGTGACACTTTGTTTCTCATTAATATGGGATGATGAATTTCAACCCTCCATTATCTAGTATTTTAGATGTCTTAAAGGTAAATTCATCTATATATTACGTTTTTCGCGTGGCATTTTTAAGTCTGGAGATGGAAACAATAAGAATTGATTTCTTTGGAGGAACTATGTGATCATATATATATATATAAACGAAAAAAAGGTTAGGGCCCACACCTTTTTTAATTTCAAAATAATGTTCAAAATATTGTTAGATCAAATAATAGTTTTAATAAAAAATAAATAAAGGGTCGAAATTCATTATATATACATGAATGGCCTAAAGCTTGAGAATATCAGATTTCATATTAATTTTGCAGCACGTTGAAAAAATATATTTTTTGGAATATTACATAAAGTCTAAAAATCAGTTGTGCAAAGTGAACCTTGTGCAAAGAGGAAAAATTTCATTTGGGATTTTACACTTTCTCCTTTCTAAATTTAACCTAATAGCACTTGAAAAAGATGGTGGGTACTTAGCTGTTGAGGAGGGAATAAAGGAAAGACCAAAAATGAGGGAAAGGAAATTAAATAGGAGGGTTTGAAAGTGAAGCACAAAAAGAGGTTGATAAGAAACATGTACAACGTACGGTATTGTTTGTTTCTTGAAGAAAACCACAGAAACCCCATTTCCTGGAAAGCCTGTAGGATTCCAAGAGCTGGCATTCACTCAATTGTTCAAAAAATAGTTATATCATCAAGGTCACTTTTTTTCTTTTAAAAAAATAGTGATGTTTGAATTCAAAATAAATATTTATGACAAACTTCTAAATGTTTTTATTTGAAAAACTTACACACTTTGTATCATTTTTAAACATATCTTTTAATTAAAAAATACTTGTAGATACAGTTTTATGATAAAAAAAATGAGTAACAAAAAGTTGTTCTCTTTGATTTTAGTTTATGGTATAGTATTTTTGTAGTTTTAGATATAAGTGTGTTTACTGTAGTTTTTGAGCACATCTTTTGATTAAAATAATAATTAAAAAATATAAACAAAATGTCCAAGTTACAGCATATAACTATAGATAATGTTATGGACAATAAAAGGACATAAGAACAAGTTTTTCTCTTTGATTTTATAGCATAATCTTTATATCTGTGCTTGCTTGCCAGTTCAGGGGAGAAAATAGCAAATTGACTTTGTTAATTTATGTTATCGTATAAATTCTCGAAGAAGAAAAAAAATCATCCAACAACTATCAACATTATATGTGTATTTTTAGTTAAATAAAAATTGAAGAGAATAATACAAAAATGTTATTAATAATCAGAATTCTATTGTATCAAATGTGAATAATGTGAAGATATCCACTTTTAAATTTGAAGAGAAAACTATGAAAATTAATTGTAAAATAAATATATTTTCTTTGTATACTACCATGTCAAAGTTCAAACTCTAAAATGAATTTTGAGTTAAGATCGAGATTACAATAGTTTTCAAATTTAATTTATCTAAAAAATTATATCTTAAATTTTATTTAGCATCAAGATTTAAAATTTTAATGAAAATAAGACAAAATTAAGTTTAAAAAATGTTTGAAAGACTCTTTTTAGAAGATGGTTAATGCAAAATAAATTTTCATTATTTGAAAAAAAGTCCCAAAAGTACTCTCATCCAAAACAATTTAAGCTTATATAATAGATGGATGTATAGCAAAAAACTAATTTACTAAAATAATGAGAAGCTCAGATAATATGTTCACCAACATTTAATAAACTAATGTTTTATACTCGTTTTTCATCCCAATCTTTATATTTGAATTTAAACTTAAATGAAATATTTACGAAAATAATTATTTATTATTTCAAGCCGCTACCACCCAAACAAAATCCTAAATAAAATTATTTAAAAATAGGTGGAGTCAATCTTAAAGATGAAAAACATATAAATTGGACACTCGAATATTACTATGTTTATATTTGTGTTTTACGGTTGTATTTTAAAAAATTAATCCGCAAGATTCGTGTTTTTTTTTTTCATTTAATAAGTAGATTACAAATGAATTGTAGTATTCTTATTTTATTTTGTATTGGAGGTGTGAAATAGATATAATCTTCCATGTTTTCTTTTGTTTGCTAAGAGAGATGGCACTTCCTCCACTTAGACTACATGATATTACGTGGGGACATGGTCTCTTCCTATCCTATACAAAGCACCTTGTTTCATAATTAGATTTTGTTATATATTATTTTGATAATTTTTTTACCCACTTATACACAAAAGCCATAAAATAAAGGAGAAAACAAAAATTAACTGAAAAATAATCTTTTAGTCTTTAATCATAATCTCTATAATCATACAATTTTGCAAAATAAATATTTATAATAAAAATAATATAACATTGTAATATAATTTTCACCAGTATTGCCAAGACTAAGGACATCAACAATAACCTTATTTTAATGCTTTAAATTAATGCAATATATATCATTAATTAAAATTTATTAAAACCTATCTATAGAAATGAAAGATTCACCAAATAAGAAGTGAAATTCACAAAATTTTATAATTTTAATAAATTTTAGTTCATCATAAAAAATGTATGTTTACAAGTTTGCTAAAGATTACATTTACCAAACAAGTAAAAAAAAAAAAATCAACAGATTATAAACCACTCATGGTATGAAAAGATAAACATTAACAACTCACTCTTTAATATATTTTTATACAATTTTATTATTTATTTAAACTTATTGAAAAAAACGTAAATTATTGTCAGTTTACTTCTTTTAAGATGAACTACGTTAATAATTATGTAATTTTTAATAATTAAAATAAATAACACGTTAGTACTATTCTTAACGAAAAAAAAAAATCAAATTCAGGCACAATCTTAATTTTATTTTAACATCTTTTAATTCCCTTGTCTTTCTCCATATTTTTTCCCTTTAATATCCTTTACTTTTTCAATGAAGCGTATATATTTTAAATGAAATTATTCCTTGGTCAAAAATTACCTGTCTTTTATAGATATTATATATAGAGAGAGAGACAGAGACACACACATACATGTGTGTTTGTAAATTAAACTCTTGATGATATTCTTAATATACATTATTATCTATCAAATAGAGTGTTATAACGATCCCCCCCGTAATTTACCATATTTTTTACTTTACTAATTAATTACGTGGCTTCCTAATCAATTAAAAAGAAAAACTCCTTTCAAGAACTTGAATATATAATAGTGATATATTTTGCCACCTCTTTATAAACTTTTATTGCAAATGATTCCATTCTATTCCAGTCAAAACAAATAGACAATCAAGGTATTCTTTTGTGACAAATACAGTAGGCGTGAATGTGATGTCCCAAGTTTCAGTCATATCATTGAAGTAGAAAGGGAATCCATGTGGACTTGTCCATTAACATCAAACCAACTCACTTTTGCTTCCAAAAAGATGAAACAAAGCGCCATAATTCACTATATTTTCTGCCATTTTAGTCCTTTTTATTGGAATGCAAGAAATATTAATACTTTCACATCAACATTCTCAATTATAAGAATGAGCTCAAACTAACGAGAATATTTTCTGCAGTTCTCTGCTCCATATTAGAAATGTAACAAACTCTTGTTAATTCTGCTATTGACAAATTGGATTATAGTTAAGTCTAGTCCCAATTCAGTTCTCACCAATGAGAGCTTGATCATTTTTTCAATATGATATGAGAGAGAACAAGCAAGATAAAAACTGTAGAATATCGTGATTATTACTCATATAAAACATGATTTATTGTGCTTCACAACTTATTAATCAATAGTAACTAAAGACATGCAAGTTAACATAGGTACAATAAAAGAACAACCATATCCAAAATTGTCTATTACTGTGATCGAGCTTGACAATGAATTTCAGATTCTGAAACGCGCTTCTTGTATTTTGCAATGAAAGCTGTGGCTCGCATGTCAATGACAGGATCAGCCACCCCCCATCGACCTTTGTCCTCATCACTAGGCCACACTCTGGTCCCAGAAACCTTTGGCCCTTCCTCATAGTAAGTGCTGTAACTGCTTCCCCCTCTTTGCTTGTTGCTGGATTTGAAAATGTTGAAGACAGAAAGAAAAGAAGACTTCCTTTGCCTGTTTCTGCCACTCATGGTTACGATTTTTACCTATGAAACACTGATGAGGCTCTTTTTGGTGACTAGAAGTGGGAAGGAGCTGTGGTGTTGGGTTACTTGGTGGAGGCTAGGTGCCCAATTTATAGCACAAGTTGGCAACTTTTTTTAAACTGGGATTAAGGGTGGAGAATCCGATTCAAACCACTGTTGTGATCAATTCATGGTCCAATTAAAGCTGACATGGAACATTTGACACTGTTCCATCTTTTGGCAAAGGCACATTTTCTGTGGTCCGCTGGTTTCACTCAGTTATAGTTGGTCTTGGCTATGCCACCTTCCCCGTTTGGTCTTCAAAACTTGACAATTGCTGTCACTTACCCTTTCCTCTCTAAAACTTTTAAAGAAACATTTTACTGGATCACAGTGAGTGCGTGACTCTTTTGTACATGTTATGTAATTTAGTTTGCCAAATATGCATTGACAGCTATTACAAAGGTCACTTTTTAACTAGACTTTAGCAAGCAAAAAGATTGTAAACACACTTAACAAACCTATAAAATCTGTAGTATCGACACTGATTTGTCCTATATAAGATTTCACTAGTACAATAACATAACACTAGCAACAATAATAGTTGCAGTGTGAAGTGAAAATTAGTTGGAAGACAGCTATTTTAATTGGTTCATGCACAATACAGGAGCGTAAGGTCCAGGCGTTTCTGAAATTTTTTATAGCAAAAGGAGAGTCTTAATTAAGTGCTTTTAAATAAAGTTGATTCTCTAATGGGGTTAGGTTTTTCTCTTGAAGCGTAGAAAGTACTTGGTGGCCTTAAAGTGTTGGTCCCTATAATGCAAAACCTCGATTGAAAGTTTTAGCATTCAGAGTACTGATCCCAAAAATATCAGAGATTAACAGTAAGCAAGGTACTACTGCTGTTGTGGCCAAATGAACTTTTCGCTTTTCTTCATCTTTTGCATGCGGAATCTCTCAAATATCTCCACTGATTAAGATATTTGCAATGGCCACGGTTTCGAATGCCCATTTGTACTTAAACCAGACCTTTAATATTAATATATTCCTTCTTTGCATTACAACTGCTATTTTAAGTCTTTTTGATGATGTTTTCTAGCTGTAATCCCATTTATGCTGAACAAAAGAACAATTCGAGTTCTGTGTTCAATATTTCAACTACAAGATTTGCATAATCCTCACACAATTACTGGGTTAGATTTTTTTTATTGATATTAATGCGTAAAGTATACTTTTTTTATATTATTAGTGCGTCCTTAAAGTGTTTATCTTTAGCTATATAAAAATTGCCCAGAAACGGCATATATTCAGTCTTATATTCAACCTTTTCCCTTAGCTTTCTGCATTTATTTTAAAACAAATGAGTTGTTTTTTTAACTGACCACGCAAAACACCGATCAGTGGTCTAGTTTCTTTAACACTTGTCTGTTTAGTTTTTTGTAGCATGTCATGTAATAAATATATATCATAGTTTTACAACATGATACATGTTCAGCATCACACTAGTAGATTGTTGTCATGTGAATTCTGGCATATGTTTAATCCAGAAAATATTATGACTATGTGTAAAGACTGTTCAAATCAACGTGGAAAAAATGTTAAGACTTCTTTCAGGGTGGTGTAAATGGTGAATCCATCTTTATCGCACAAGTGATGATTATGATGAGATTTTGTTGTACTATGATTTGATGTTTTGTGCTTGCCTGCACCATTTTTAGCACATTGTCAAGTCCATTTGTTATTTATTTTGGGTCACTAAATTATTCCTCTTCTACTCATTATGAGAGAAAAAATAGAAAATGGAAAATAGTATAATTTGATCTTTTGAATGCAACAAGATATTTCTCTCTCTTTATTTTTTTCCCAAATTGGAGAGAAACCAAAAACATAAGTTCCATACAAATTTTATTCTTTTTTTATGTTATTAGGCAACCCAAATAGGAACAGAAACGTATTTTCATTCTTCCCTTCCTCAGAAAGATAAATTTAAATACATAAATAAAAAAGTAAAATTTTATACCTGTGATCTATAAAAAATGATAATAGTTATTATCTACATATATATATTTTTTAAAATATTTAAAATTGTCTCATACAGCACATGTACAACTTTCATTATTAAAAACTTATTGTGAAAAATAAAATAAAAAAATATTTAAAAAAAATACTGAATTAAAGTAATTGTTTCAATTTTCAATTTTTTTATGAAAAGACAGAAAAAAGTAATACAGTAATGTTTGTGAAAACAATACTAACCAAACATAGGCTTGTTTCCGTAACTTTGATACGATTCCGTAGTTATTCTTAGTCTCAGTTTCCACTTCTTTTCTTGGCCCAAGACCAAACACACAAAGGTTTAACCCAAATTGAATGAAACCAACCCAAATGTTCAATACTTAAATATCCACCACTCGTGATCTTTCTCTCTCCTCTTTTTCCATTTTTCTATTTTCACTCCTTTTAATATTAAAATATCTTTATTTTTGCTTTTAATTTGATCCTGTTATTTTCTCATCTCATCAAATCTGAATATCTCAAGCCGAAGACCTTACGTTGAAATCTAACCAAGACGACATCCCAGAAACGTTGTTTTCCCAGAATTTACTCTATTCATCCTATCATCAAGGTTTTGTACTTTCTCAAACACTAATATTTCCGAATCGTGGATTTGTTGTTAGATTGTTTGAGCCACGGTTTTCTGGATCTGATTCCAATTTTCATTCCCGACAATTTTCCTTGTTTTCGTTCGGTTAAATTTCAAAAGGCCAGTAGATTTTTTTTTCCTAAGTGGGTGGGCTAGTTAGCGCAATTGTGTTGGCCTTTATCATCACGATTTATTCTTGTACAATTTGCCTGTACTTTTCAATCTATGTAGGGTTCATGTTGTGTTTTCTCTTTTCAGCTCAAATTTTCCACCTTGATTTAGTAAACCGGGCACCCACTATCCCGGTGGCTATGTCTTTACATCTTATGTGTGATTATTGTTTCTTGTATAGATCCAAAATGGACTATCGATGGACCAATGGTAGGCAGGAAACAGGTGGCCGTGACAGGAGGCAATCCAAAAGGGAACAGGTAATTGATGTCCCCCATCTCCTCTATTGAGTCGTGTGCGTGCTTAGATTAGGGTTTTTGAGATTTCAATTTAAAAAAAAATAAAAATTGAACTTACCTCTGTAATTGTAGTGAAACTGATTATGAAGACCTGAATTTAGAAGATAATGATTGCTGATTCCTATCTGGAAAACTTTTGTTGCCATTTACTTATGTGTTTTGTTGAAGACACCTATATTTTCTTTTGCTGATTATGAATCAATTCATTTTGAATATATTTTATCATTTTTGAGAATTTATATATAGCATACTAAACTATATAAAAAATTTCAAAAAGCAGCTATCTTGGTAGCTGCTTTCCCGCTATCTGGGATTTAAATCATTGTCTATTATATTTATACTCAGATGAATATGATAATGTGTCTTCGAGACATGTTAGATGTACAACTATTACTGTGATTTCCATTGTATTGAGATGAATTGATTTTTCAGGCATATCAGGACTCTGTTTTTGAGGATTTGTCAGAGGATTTCCGCTTGCCAATCAACCACAGGCCAACAGAAAATGTTGATCTGGACAACGTAGAGCAAGCATCTCTGGACACACAGTTAACATCATCTAATATTGGCTTTAAGCTTCTCCAAAAGATGGGATGGAAGGGAAAGGGTCTTGGGAAGGATGAACAAGGTTTATACTATATTATTACTTTCTTTGATTTTAACAATTTGTTTCTCTATTCATGAATATTTGTACATTGCATTTACCCATTGTTTTAGCTTCTACTGTGCTGCACAATTTTTGCCTACTCCTTAGTTCCTCTTGAACATCTCCCCTTACCCCTCTGTGCACCCCTTTTTGTACCTCCTTCATAGTGTTGTTAGAACCTGCCCTTTATGTCTATTATTTTCACTTTCTTCTCTATTCCTTTGGAGTGGTTGGAAAGAGAGCAAAACTCTCTGACATGACTTCAAATCTTGTTGTTTTGGTCTTTCGGGCTGCTTCATTCTGTCATTCCATAGATCAACACCTATTAGTAGTAATTTGTTCTAGGCATGCAAAGATTGCTTTTAATTTTTGTTATTTTATTTCTGCATTTGAATTGATTACTATGTCTGTATGAAATGAGATCTTTGTTAATGTGACCCTTAGCACCCTCGTTGATGCTATACAAAGAGCTATTTGCACAAACTTTCTATTTTTCCTTCTGGGTGAAAAGTTGTGTTTTTCTCTAGTTCGGGGCTATATTGCTTCATTTATTGAATCAACTGAGTGTTTGCACTTGCCACTGATTGAAAAAAGGATTTTGACAATAACTTCATTTTTTTACTTCCTTTTTTCAGTATTAATTTTATATGTTCCTGATTGAGAGGATGCTTAAGCTGAAAGTGATTTAATTTTAGTGTTGCCCTTTTATTTTAAATGCTTTGTCTTATTTTTCAAATTGACCTGGGCTTGTGTGCAGGAATCACTGAGCCAATAAAATCTGGGATTAGAGATCCAAGACTGGGAGTTGGTAAGCAAGAAGAAGATGATTTCTTTACCGCAGAAGAAAATATCCAGAGAAAAAAACTTGATGTTGAGTTGGAGGAGACAGAAGAACATGTGAAGAAGCGGGAGGTATGATTTATCACTCCTTAGTAGTTGCTCTTAGTGCAAAACCCACATAGTAGTATCGAGTTGATGTTTATATTTTCTCAAACCTGCACCCCTCATAGCAGAAGGCTGCATATAGCATATATGCATGTCTTTTGACCGGATTGGTATGTCATAAGGAACCATCAAGTTTGGAAGGTCTTGAGAATTTCCTGCAGTTTTTATTACCTGGTGGCTTCTTCTGCCTGCTTCGTGCACATTATGAAAATTCAGGTGTTAGCTGAACGTGAGCAAAAAATTCAAACTGAAGTGAAAGAAATCCGAAAGGTGTTTTATTGTGATCTCTGCAACAAGCAATACAAATTAGCTATGGAATTTGAAGCACACTTAAGCTCTTATGATCACAATCACAGAAAGGTTAACATTTTACCTAACAGTAACTTGGTTCTGCTTTTGTCAACTTGATTTCCAAATTAGCTCTTTTTTTCTCTCCTAATGCTAAATACTCAATGTTAACTACAGCGATTCAAACAAATGAAGGAAATGCATGGTGGTAGTAGTCGAGATGATAGGCAAAAGCGAGAACAACAGCGTCAAGAGAGAGAAATGGCAAAGTTTGCTCAGATGTATCCATTTGCTCTTATGGCCATTTTTTTTTATTCTCTTCTTCCCTTATTTATTGTTTTGGTTATGGGTGGGTGGCCAGGGGGTCGATATTCTTACAGACATTCTCTACTGTCATCTTGATTTTTGGTTTCTTAATGTCAATCAGTGCTGATGCTCAAAAGCAGCAACGGCTTCAACTGCAACAAGAGTCTGGATCAGGAACAGTGTCCTCTGAATCTAGAACTGCTACTGCGCTTACAGATCAGGAGCAGCGAAATACTTTGAAGTTTGGGTTTTCGTCTAAAGGCAGTGCTTCCAAGGTATGTCCACCTGGTGTCTAGTGTTTGAAAAGAAAACAAAAGTTGCCCTTCTAATACTTGGGAGTTTGGAGTGCTTGCTGTTTTTAAACATCTCATTGTTGAATTCTTGATACTGTCTGTTCCAATTCAAGTCTAGTACACTTTCAACCCTGACAATTCATTTAGTGTTCCTTTTGCATTCTTGCGAAGTACACATTTTGTATGCTAATAATACCATTTTCTTGTCCACAATGTCTGACAGATAACATTTGGTGCCAAGAAACAAAATGTTGCAAAGAAGCAAAATGTTCCGATCTCCTCTATATTTAGCAATGATAGCGATGAAGAATAAAGGAACATTACTCATGCAGTGACGTATCAGTATGTTGTGACATTTATCGTGGTTTGGTTTGCATTAGATGTTTTATTTAATATTTGCCACCATCCTCAGTTTAAGAGGAAGAAAACATTTGGAATTTCACGATAGTTTGGTAGACCAAAAATATTACCTGCTTATCTATGTGACAATGTTTTGTTTGCAAGGATTTTATTTTTACGTGAGTACAATGGTTATGTTAAGTTTCCATAGTTCCAGTGATACTTGAATCATGATGTTAGGCCACGGCCAACAACTTAGATGTGTAGTTTCGAATATGTTGCAGATGAAAATTAAGTAGGGTGTGGTTACCACTAATGACAAAACTGTAAAACTACCTTTCGTTAGCTTGAAGCCACATATGCCCTGCCCCATTACTGAAATCTGTGAGTTTGTGATTACAAAGCTTGGTTAGATGCAGTGATGTACGTATTCTCAGAACTCAGAAATGACGATGACATTGAAAAAAGTTTAGGTTGTTGGAGCTTATATTTTTTCGACTTCCTTTGCTAGAAGGCATGTGCATTTACATCCGCGGAGACGTTGTTGAATTTTGCTTGAGAGTAAATGTAAGAGTAAAAAATGAAGCTACCATAGGTGATATTGAGTACCCAATTTTAGATACAATAGTTTTTATAATAAGAATCCTAAGTTATTGATTCTCATTCTTATTTGCAAGAAGGATTACGCTTTTATTTAGATAAGCAAATTTGCAATTTCAAAAAATTTTAGATATTTGAAATATGATTTAGTAAATCAATTCATATCCATTAGATTTTAAATTCGTAGTTTGGACGACGTAATTCAATCCTTGCGATACCAAAAAAATGAACTGGCTCTCCCTTATTTGCTGTTAGCGGAAAAATTCTTTTAAAAATTTATTGTATATATTACTAAATCTAACCGTTGCAATAAAAGTAACTAAAACCATAAAAAAATAATGAGAAACAATAATTTAATGAATTGGTCTATTTTTATTTCAACAGTATATATTAAATAATAAACAAAATAAATGTTTAAAATATATTAGACAAAGTGTCCTGTTAGTAGTAATGAGGATAAGATATAAATCCTGACAAATTAAATATATATTTAAAGATTAAATTTCAAAATTGAATAATTTTGAAAATTAATTATTAAGAATACTACTTAATAATTCAAAATTTAAATATTGACACTTCATATTAATAAAACGGTACAAAAAAAGGTAAAAAAGAGAAGTACGGAATGGATAGAGAAAAAGATTTGGAACAAAATAATGGAAGAGTGAAGAGAAGTAGATACATGAGAAGAAACCGAACATAAGGTGAAAGAAAAAAAAGTGTGAAAAAATTTAACTTTCACTTTTTAATAGAATTTAAAAAGTTACAATTCAAATAATCAAATATAATTTTGTAAAAGTATAATTTAAAAAAAATCGAATAAATATATTTTACTATAAAGTATTTTAAAATTTATGAAATAAATACATAAATCACCTTAAAACCTTGTCTGAACACAACACAAAAAAGCAGTCAAGAAAATTTATACTGATACTAACGTGAATCTTCAGGCACTGATAATCCACAGGCAATAGTTGGAGGAAAGCATGATAAGGTTTGACACATTACAAGAATCCCAACAGCGCATGAAATGAAAATTGTTGTTTTCGCATTAAAGCACACAACAGTTCCAAGTGTAAATTTATATCTATGTCTTGAAAGGATAAAATACATCCGTGATTCGATAAACAGCTACAGATGTTACAACAACTTATTTACATTACACTAAGTATTGAAATGTTTTGCAAAGATATCTTCAGAAGCATAATTACTAATTAGACAGCTTCAGCAAACCCAACTTGGAGATTTCCGTAGTCAAAGATGGTGTGATATGCCCTCATGAAAACATCCCCAAGAATCCTGCATACACATACACTCCCATCAGGAACAAAGCTTACATGTTCATTCATGGTTGTTCTGTACATTCTGTGAACATGTGATCTTAAATGGAATTGAAGAAGTTAACATACCACAATGGACCCCGTGGAGCAGGAACATCAAAAGCAATAAACCCACTAAGGCAGACTTCTGTAATACCTTCCCCAGTTCTCAAAATATACTGAAACCACAAAGAATATTCTTAGAATTACAAAAAATAACTAAATAGCTTGCCTTAATCTATCTATGTAATTTAATTTATGGAAAGTTCAAATCCTAACCTGCTCTGGTGTAAGGACGAAAGGTTTATCTCCAATTGTGAATGTAATGTTAGGCATCTTGGAAAGACTGTTACAGCTTATCACTGACTCTCCAGAGGGACTTGGCAAGCTCTCACACAGCTGCCAATGATCAAAACAAACATTAACCATATGTCAGTACTCTAAACCATAAATATACTACTGCTTGAGCTTGTGAACGGGATATGCGAAGGGCATACTTGATTCACATAGTTGAATACTCTGTCCTTTGTTTGTTTTTGTTTTAGTTGATTCTGGATCCAAAGAACAAGCATCTGACAAGAAGAACACAAAGGAGTATCTCTTGCTGTCAACTCACTCTGTTCCTTCTCAGTTATCATTTCAATCCCAGGGCTGCACAAAAATACAATTCAAAGTAATTTAGGAATCTGTTTCAGACAAAATATAGAAGGCTTTTAGATGAGTGAGGTCAAAACCTAAACTCTCTCCATGGCAAAAAGATTAGATCATAGACTAGTAAGCTAGTACTTGCAAATATAATAAGGGTTCCCTGACAGTATTTTTAAACAACTCGTCATTTCTCATTTGCTAATGCATGAAATTGATACCTCTGACTTTTTAACCTTAATAGAAAGAAGTATCAAACATTCATCCAATCTCTTCAAAGTATTACCAAAGTGACTAGCAATGAAACAAATATGGTGAAAAAGCAGTACAAGGGAAGCAGAAAGTAGACATCTATATACAAGGGCCATAGACCTGTCTGACCTCTTAGATTGAATCCTTTTGGCAGAACATAAACCAACTTGTGAACATATGTCATCAGGTTTCACCTGCACAACAAGATCAAACTCATTTAGGTCCAAAGAGTGAAAATGCAAACGGGAAAAATATCAAAAGCCAAAAACCATGTTCAATTTGAAACCTACCCCTGATACCAAGAGATCCCATATCATCTCTCCATATTGAGAAACGACTTCCTTACATTCTACACTGAGAACTCCTTCAGCTCCAATAGCATGGTTGATTTCAGCTACAACAGGCTGAAATTAATGGTCAACAAAAATTATAAATAAGAAAAAATAAGCAAAAAATCTACAGAACTATGGAAGCACATACAGTTGGACCAGCAAGCAAAGATGTTCCTGAATCCACAATAGCAGCACAGCCACCCTCACAAACACCTAAAAACCATTGATATGTTTCAGAATTAGAAGCACATTAATCAAAGCATATGCAACAAATAAGAGAAAAAAAATATCTTATTTCACAATTATTGATGTAAAGATAAGGTTTGTTGACACTATATTCTTGAAAACAAATGAGGAAGTAAAAAGTTCATTCTAGATTCACTCCCTATACCATATTCCAAATCATCTTAACCACTCAATCCCTCCATTAGTAAATCCCCAAAATAGAAGATAAATTCTTGAGGAACAATAAAATCACCTGTAGAAGCACCTCCAATGAAAAAATCCCCAATTTCAATCTGCAAAAGAAAACTTTTATGTTAAAGAATTGTCTAGTGTGAATAAATCCATACGTACATATGTATACATGAATATATACATACATATATATATATATAAAAGGAAATCCTAATAAAATAAAATGTGAATTTGCTAACCTGCCAGTAACCTTTTTGGGTAACTGGAAAATAAGTGTGTTCTCCTTTGAAGTGCTTCGGGTTAACACCTCCAAAAACTAGTTCACCACCTTTTTTTGCATTTGGATCCCCATTCAACCAAAAAGAAAACACCTTCTCACCGACAAGATTTTGCTCCACCATTTCGTACCTGTGATTTTATGATGGACTGGTCAGTTAAAGGCACAAAAAATAAATCCATATCCAACTCTAACAATGAAATTGGATACAGATGAAACGACAAAGAAAGGCTGAAACACACCATAATGGCACAGCATTTTCAACAGAGATCTCCTGAAACCCAAGTCCCAGTATTCCATCAAACTTCGCTGACAGAAAGGAAAGACTTCCTTCTCGGGTAGCTTCAATGAAATCCTACAGTTTACAGTAGTAACATTTGTAAGTATTGCTATGTACAATCAATATTGAGTGGAAGCTCACAAATACAGCACTCACCAGCTCCTTGACAACAGCGTTGCCAACTTTAACACTATCTTGACTGAAGTAACCAGATATTGATCCAGATCCATAATTTATTCTGCATGATGTTCCTGATCAACAAGATGGTTACGAAATTCCGATTAAACTAACATTACATGACATACAATAAGGTATAGAATATCATTTAATACACAGTACCACTATATCAACATGAACAATGACAAAAAGGAATTACCATTTTTGACATATGTTCTGGATTTCTTTGCCTTGTACCAATTATGGGTATAGCAAGCAAGCTGCGAGAGAAAACTAGTCAACATGATAAGCTTATATGTACATATTTCTAAAGACATAAAGTTAAGTTGAACTCACAGAAAAGTAGCAATTTGATGATGGAACCCAAAGGTTGGAACTACCAGTATCAAAAATAACAGTAAAGGTCTGAGGGGGTGTGCCAATTCCAATCTCACCAAAATACTGAGCATCCAAATAATTTTTCAAAGGCACAATATCTTCACCTTTTGCCTTACTAATAAACTGATCATGCTCACCCATAATTGGCCTTCCAGATCTTAAACCTTCTCTTGCCTTTCTAGCAGCCTTAATACTATTAAGATCTAGAGGTCTCTTCTTCAGACCAATTTTCAGAATTCCAAAGGAGAAAGATGGAAGAAGGGAACATGTTAATGCCCATAAACAGAAGGCCACCATCAAATGCTTTCGCTCCATGGTGAAGGAAAATCTGCCTCAAAAGGTAATCAGAAAGTAAGTTGAACTGAATAAGGTCCTAATTTTACACAAAAGGCAAGTTAGAATGGAACAATAAAGAAAATAAAACTGTTGAGACACCAAAGTCCTTGTAGTATATTCTCCACACAGCCAATCTCAGATAAATAAATAAACAAAAGAACATAATCCTCTTTTCTACAGATATTTAACGGTTCGGGTAGTAATTACTCCTACAATCATATTCACAATAAAGTTTTTAGCTTCCTATACAATCTAGAGTATATGGTCATCTAACAAGTCAATTTCTTTCAAAGAAAAGGCATTGAGCAAAAGTTTATCGTTTCCATGTTTGGTCAACGAGGCAGAAAGGAAAAGATATTGCTAAGATTTTCACCCCAAACTTGTGAGTTATAATTAACTTTATTCACAGTTGATTTATCTCTGTGTTCTCCATGGAAGTTATAATTCTCCACCAGTTTAACACATAAAACATAAAGCACATAGAAAAAAATAATAATAAACAGAATCAGTTCAGTCTACTAATGTTACAAACAAATTTACACAGATCCCCAACACCCACATACCAATTATACCAACAGATTCCTCAAAATCTAAACGAAAGGAGAATCAACAAATGATTTGAAGAAAGGGGGGTGTGGATAGTTAGTAGAGGACAGAAGTCAACTAGAGTAAACTCATCCTCATGTTCCAAGATCAAAGATTGAAAACCAAAACAAAAACAAGATGATAAGGTAGAGGAATCAAGAGGGTTGAACGCACGATAAAAATATTTAAAATAAATAAATAAAAAACAAACCTTTTAGCAGCTTAAAGCTACTGCAGAAACTGATGTTGTTGCTATGAGCACCCCGCGGATAATATAGAAAGAACTTGCACACAAGCACCCACAAAAGGTGGAAGGTCGTAACGAATAAATAATAATTGATGGATGTCCATTCATAACTTGGCAGTAACTTGCTATACCTGCAACCTAATTAACATTATCAAATTAAAAAATCATTTGTTTTAGAAATATCTGCCTCACACCAACAAATTGTAGATTGTATTTATGACTTTTGTTTGGATTGGCACAGGTCTGTTTCTGTAAAAGAAATGTTTTCATTATTTTTAATCAAACATAATTCTTTTCCTAAAAGTGAAAAAAGTACTACTTTTGCCATAGATTAAATGAACTTTATCAGTGACTAGTTTTGAAATTTTTTTTAGAACACAAATTATTCTACACTTTCTGCAATTTAGTGGGAAACTTTTTATGTATATACATGAATAATACACGATGTGAAAATATTTATAGAATTAACAAACTTACATTTTTAATACGGTTTGTTTTCTTGTGTTCTCGTGTTCACACACAACAAACAGCCCCTTTGAGGTTTCATAACATTTTACTACATCACATCAAAGTTAAAAATTTTAGCACTAGCCTTTGTTTCTTCTTCTTTTTTTCTCCCAGTGAAGCTTCTCATGATAGAACTTTTAATTATTATTGATTCATTATTAGAAAAATAATTCTAAAATAGTTATCTCTTCATTGGTGTAAAACATAGGATAAATGACATTTATGATTTTCCATTTCATGAGTAGGTGTCATGTTTCATTCCGCATAGAACCAATAAGATTTAAGAATAAATGTTGAGATATTTCTTAAATGATTACGCAAGCTGACCAAGGGTATCGACTTTAATCTACTCAAAAGAATATTGTTTTGAATTTATTTTACATTTTTCGTGTAGTGTTATATTATAAAATTTGAGCCAAAAATAATTCAGGTCAAATAATGTGATTAAAATATCCGTTCAGTTGGTGTGAGAGTTTTAAGAAAATTGACAACTGTATAGATAAGGCACGCAACAAGAAAATAATTGATCAAAAATTCGATAAAAAGAATTATGTCGTGCTATACTAAAATACACACATTTTTGGTATTCGAATACTGTGCCCTGTATTATAATATCTTGTCACTTATCATTTTGATGAAAAATATTAGACAAACACATAAAATTACTTAGCTCGTTTCATTTTTTTTACTTTCAAAAAATCATTTTATATAACATTTTAATTATCATTTTAATTAATAGTTATAACTCTATGTTCAAATAAAATGTATTATTCGTCACTTTTTTATTTCGTTCCTTGACGATTTCCTAATATATAAAAAAAAAATATACCAAGAGAAACTGTGTGTCTATAATAAATGTTTGTGATAAGATTAGACATTATAATTTTAAGAAAGATAAGAAAAGAATAAAAGATAAACAATATAATGAAGTGAATAAAAATTATAAAAAAATGGTATGAAAATAGTTATCATCGTTATATATTTTTGGAAGGAAATTTCCTAGAACTTTCCCACTATCGACTGATTACTTTTTTTCCTTGGTTTGCATGTACTTTGGCGCAAAGTGATTTTGTCCTGCCAACATAAGAAAATAAGTCTTTTATTCTGACTCCAGAAGCAGAACATTCAGTGGTTCACATGAGTTCCTCGTAATCACCAATGGAATACACAACCAAACCAAACCAAACAGTACCTACCAACTATTGACTGTATTATTTATTGGGCCTCATAGTGGGCTTTTCGTTCAAAAGCCCAATCCATACAAACGAAACCCAACCCTGGTCGCATGTTTATGTCATTATTAAGGTTTTTATATATTATTGGGTACTTTTGTCTCTTTGCTTATTAATTTTAATCGGTTTAAATTTTAACTTCACACACCTAATCATGTCCCCGCTGATAACAACATTAGTTTATTAACTATGGGTGAGAAGATATTTGTCGTATCACTTGTTCTTATTTGTAATTGTTAGATTCGGTTAAATAGTATTGCATATATCTTACATATAAGATTTTTGTTTTTCATTTTTTTTTCATGCATTTTCATTATTTAACGTGATTGTTGGAGCCGGTTTTTTATGATGTCATTTTCTTCTTCTTTTTATTTCCTGTCATTTTTATTCTCATTTTTTTTCCTATTTTTTCTAGTTCGAAAGTCACTCTACTAATCAAAAGTGCATTATTGACCATTGCATTTATATCCTTAAGCACCACTATTATTCTGAGCGCATAACAATAAATAATAGGAAGGTTTCCATGTTAAATTAAAATTGTGAATAAAACTCAACATTATCTATTAAAATTTCTATAGCATAATGGATATTTTTTAAAAATTAACAACAACAACAACGAATAAATCATGTTATAAAGCACGGATTGTGTATTTTTTTAATTACAAAAAGATTCATGTTATAACATATCAGTTCTCGTTTGATACTATTTTTCTAAGAACAATAAAGGTAGTATCATCGTCATACAATTTTTTTTATTTGTTTTTAAAATATTCAAAGCATACATAGATATATGAATTTTCTTTAAAATAGATCAGATTTATTGGATAAATGGTAATTTCATAAAGTTTGGTATGTAAACAAACATTACATGAAATCTATTCAATTATGCATCTAGACATACATGTTATACCACAAAATTACCTGAAAAGATACCAAAAAAATCAATCAATGTATAAATATTTCAAGAGATTCACGAATATAGGAAATCAAATCTTTCTTAACTTAATTTTTTTTTTTTTTTTTTCTTTTTCTTTTTTTTTTATTTTAAATTTTTTTTTTTTTTTTACTTTTTCATTCTTATTCAATCTAAATTTTGTATTCGTATTCATATTTCTAGCATTTTCATGCTCATGCTTATTAACTCAATTCATGTTACATGTAAACATCAAAATCTGAATATACACCACCATCATTTATATAAAACACTCATATTTTAGTTATTTTGTAAAAATAAAATTTGAATATGATACACAAATATATGTTAAAACATTGTGATTGTTTAATAATGATGGTTAGTTATTATTCATATCAAGATCTAAACTAGTGTCTGTATGAGATAAATTAGAATTCACTTGATCCAAGTTTGAGATATAAAGATTTGAGTTGAAGTAGTTTCAAGATTTAGTGAGAAATATACATGCAGAAGATACTTGGATGATCAAATAAGTACGTTATCAATTAGGTGTATAAAAAAGTAAGTAGTGAGTATGAGAGCTAGGTGACAAGTGAGAAATACTTCTAGTAACAAGTAGCATATATAGGTTTTGGACTGAATTGTTGTAAGATTATAAACCTAAAACCAAAATAACAAAACTGAGTAATTACCAAATTGTACAGGTCAAGATTCAAAATTTGTTAAATATAGTCAATAATGAATCTCGAATATAAGTATAAATGACAATATATCGAGTGAAAATAATAAGGTTATAAATAGAAAATTATGTATTTTCAATATATAGCACAACTATGACATCAATGATATTTTGTGATTAAATAAAAGTAGAATATCATTTTACAACAACGAGTGTGTGTCTCTATATATATAATTGAATTACTCTATATATATAATTGAATTACTTATATTGTATTTCTTAATTTTTGTATCTTCGTTATTATTATTTTAAATTTAATAATTTTAACTTTAATAATTCAAGGAGGTTATTCATACTTGATTATTAAATTAGAAGAAAATATAGCCTGAAAATGTAAAATAATTTATTTAAAGTAAAATGATTTATTTAAAGAAACTTAAGTAATTTTTTTTATATATTATGAAAATATAAAAAAAATATTTAGAGACACTTTAAATAATTCTAAAAGTGTTCAATAGAAAGGAAGACAAAAAACATGAAAAGAAATAAGTGTCAAATTAAAAGACAATAATTATGTTAAAAATATAGTGGAAATAAAAAAAATTAACTCAAGAGGAATGAAATTAAGTTTTTAAATTTAAAATTTTATCATTATTATTAATGTTATTTTCATTTCCATTTTTATTAATATAAAACGAAGGGCATGTATGAAAAAATTTGATTAGTACCATATGGGTAGCGTAGGATAAAGTTTTTTTTTTTTTTTTTTTTTTTTTCACACATCAACGTCTCATGTTATTTAAAGTAAAATGATTTATTTAAAGAAACTTAAGTAATTTTTTTTATATATCATGAAAATATAAAAAAAATATTTAGAGACACTTTAAATAATTCTAAAAGTGTTCAATAGAAAGGAAGACAAAAAACATGAAAAGAAATAAGTGTGAAATTAAAAGACAATAATTATGTTAAAAATATAGTGGAAATAAAAAAAGTTAACTCAAGAGGAATGAAAATAAGTTTTTAAATTTAAAATTTTATCATTATTATTAATGTTATTTTCATTTCCATTTTTATTAATATAAAACGAAGGTCATGTATGAAAGAATCTGATCAGTATCATATGGATAGCGTAGGATAAAGTTTTTTTTTTTTTTTTTTCACAAATCAACGTCTCATGTGTTTGCACATAGCAACATTAATATTTGTCTGCATTTACAGTGATAGAAACAAAGAAAGAGACAACAAAATATGATACTTAGACATCAGTTCTGCCAATTCAACCATAATTCTTCATCACATGTTATTTGTAAGAGTAGAGGTGATTAAGCATTTGAATCAATTAAAATATTTTTACTTTTAAAAACAATTGAAACTAAGGCCCTTGTCATAGTTATTAAAAAACACATGTTCTTTTTTTAATATTTTTACTTTTAGAAACATTTAGAAGATAAGAAACTTTAAAGTCTAATTAAAATAAAAATATTTCAAATAAAATTTTATTTAGTTGCTTTAAAAAATAATTTTAAAATGATGGAAAAATAATCAAATATAAATTATTTTTTTTACTCTTTTGAACATTTATAAATTATTTTTCGTTTTAAATCTAGAAAATAAAACTGAATTCGTGTGACATTTCAAAGATGAAAATTAACTAGCTATAATAAAATTAAAATACAGTTATAATAAGCTACACATTGGTCTAAACGAGTGGACCTATGAGTCAAGTAAAGAAAATAAGGGTTCAATTTTGACCTATGTTTTAAAATAGGTTATGTTAACCACACCTGCCAACGAATATATTTTATCTTATAAAAAACCAGAAAAATTTATAACTTATTAATTAAAAGTATAATGATATATCAAAATTATTGATTATAGATACTTCACATCTATTTATCCTGTTTAATTTAATGAATAGATTGATTTAGGTCAATATCATATCTATACATATATTTTTCATGATAAATGAAGATCCACTATCTGTATTATTACGTTATTGTCTATATAGTTTAAATAATGATAAAACATACAAGAGCTCATAATCGAAGTATAATTCTTCTTACAAGTAATTTTTCTTAAGTTATATTTATTATTATTTTAACGTGACTATTTATTTTAATATTTTAAATATCTTCATTTTAATAAATATAAAATATATTTAGGAGGACTGTCAATATTTTTTTTTATATTTTTAAACATATGTCAAAAAACACAAACTTAAGAGAACCTAAAATGCATTACTAAAATGCATTACAATTAGTACATAAAGTCACAAATAAACCGTTCATATACACCAAACTTTCACGTGTCGATACTTTTAAATAGGCATAGTTATATTTTAGATTTTAAAATTTTAAAAATATATTATACACTTTATTTTGTATTAAGCGGCTTATAAAAATAATAAAATATTAAAAAATTAAATGATATATTTTAAAACGTATATTCCGAAATTCAATTTTAAAACGATAAATTTAAAATTTTAGTACATATTAAATGTGTTTTGAAATTATGGGATGCCGCAATGTATAACATTGCCCAAAAAAACCTAGATTAACCCAAATCATACACAGAAGGTGAAAGAAATGCGGAACCTAGTGTTTCTTGCCGTATTCAAACTTCCCTCCGCCGTTCATTTTCATCAACTTGTTTGGAAGCTGTAGCTAATAGATCACGTTCTTCTCTGATATTATTTCTAAAAGTTTCACGTGAACACACTCACACATGCCCAATCCTAATCTCTAGCCACTTCATAAAGTGATTCCGGTAAATAGTACTACTACAGTACCCACATTCAATATTGTCATTATTATAGATTAATAGTGAATTAATTAATGTGTTAATTGGAAGCAGAGGAGAGGTAAACAGGGTTAGCCACTTGTCCCTGTTCCCCTAATCTATAATCTAATTTTTTCTCTCACACTCCCACCTCTCTTCTCTTATGGTGAAATTCTCGTTGCCCTTCTCTTCATTTCGCGATTCTCCTAATTCCAAAGCCCAATGTCTTCCACCACCGATAACCATATCCACGAAAACAACCGCCACAATGGTTCTCACGTATCCAAAAAGCCCAAACTCTCATCCGTTATAACTGCCTCCGAAATCGAATCCGAATTCGCCCACCACGACGCCTCCGTCGCGCGCATCAACAACGGCAGCTTCGGCTGCTGCCCCGCCTCCATCATCGCTGCGCAGCACCGCTGGCAGCTCCGGTACCTCCGCCAGCCCGACCACTTCTACTTCAATGACCTCAAAACCGGCATCCTCCAATCGCGAACCCTAATCAAGGACCTCGTCAACGCCGACCACGTCGATGAGATCTCTATTGTCGACAACGCCACCACCGCTGCCGCCATCGTCCTCCAGCACACCGCATGGAACTTCCGCGAAGGAAGATTCCAGAAAGGTGACGTCGTCCTCATGCTCCACTACGCTTACGGCTCCGTGAAGAAATCCATGGAAGCGTACGTCACTCGCGCCGGAGGTAATGTTGTCGAGGTTCCCCTCCCTTTCCCTGTTAACTCCAACGACGAGATAATTTCCGAGTTTAGGAAGGCCTTGGAGAGAGGAAATAGTAACGGAAATAGGGTTAGGTTAGCGGTGATTGATCACGTGACTTCCATGCCGTGTGTGGTTATTCCTGTTAAGGAGTTGATTCAGATTTGCAGGGAGGAAGGGGTGGACCAGGTTTTTGTTGACGCTGCACATTCCATTGGGTGCACTGATGTTGACATGAAGGAAATTGGTGCTGATTTTTACACTAGTAATTTGCACAAGTGGTTCTTTTGTCCACCTTCAATTGCGTTTTTGTATACTCGTAGGAACCCTAAGGGTTCTGGTTCTGATTTGCATCACCCTGTGGTGTCTCATGAGTATGGCAATGGCTTGGCTGTGGAGAGTGCTTGGATTGGGACCAGGGATTACAGTGCACAATTGGTTGTTCCTACTGCGGTGGAGTTTGTTAACCGGTTTGAAGGTGGTATTGAGGGGATTAAGAAGAGGAATCATGAGGCTGTTGTGGAGATGGGGGAGATGTTGGCCAAGGCATGGGGTACTCGGCTCGGGAGTCCGGCGCATATGTGTGCTAGCATGGTTATGGTTGGTTTGCCTGCTTGTTTGGGGATTGGAAGTGATTCTGATGCTCTCAAGTTGAGAACACATTTGAGGGATGCTTTTGGGGTTGAGGTTCCGTTATATTATCGGCCCCCAAGAGAGGGGGAAGTTGGGGTGATTACTGGGTATGCAAGAATTTCTCATCAAGTCTATAACAAAGTTGATGACTACTACAAGTTCAGGGATGCGGTTAACCAACTTGTGCAAAATGGGTTCACTTGTGCTGGTCTTTCGGGTTGAAGAGGTTTGGTCTAACCTCCTTTGAATGGTACTTCATTTTTAACAATAAATGTCTGTGAATCTCGAGTTTGCAATTGGATGTGATTGCAGTAAAGCTGGTGATTGTGGCCTAATGTGGTGCCAGTTCCTTTTGAAAATGTCGTTGTAAATATAAATTCAAGAAGTTAACACTGGCAGACACTGAAATCCACTGCAGATGTTATTCCGCTAGTCTAAAAGTTTTGTTTCTACAGAATTGCAGGTTCAGTGCGGTTTGTTCCTTTTGTAGTTTATTTGTTGGAGGAGTAATGCTGCTGGTATAACTGGATTGAAAACATCATTGATTCACATTGCTTTACATAAATATTTCGAGATTTTCAACATCTTATTAAAAGTTGTCTTCTTCTATTTTTAAATTTAAATACCTTAAAAGAATGTTTTGAACCTCTAATTTTTTATTTTATCATATTTTATAATTTTTCACTTAGTCCTTTTACCTAACATCTCATAGCAAAGAGCCATAGGCACCCGATGTGTTAGTTAGATGTTGTTTGATATGGATAATGATATATATTTTGATTGTACGTCTGGTGTTATTCTCTTATCTGGTGTTATTATCTTATGTGATTTAACGGTAGGAATCTTTACTTGTCCATTGAAACCAATACTTCTGTAAAATACTTCTCGCTGGAACAAGAAGATTCAACAAAGGGTAAATTAATATTTCCTTAATAAATCATAAAGCATTACTGAAAAAGAGTTGCTACTCTGTTATATCATATAGTATGTAATTTTAACCTCGGCAAACAGCAAGTGCTCATTTTCGTTGGTAACATTAGTAAGTGAAAGAGTGTGTTTTGGTTTTAGAACATTATTAAAGTTATAGAGGTAAGGCATTCTTTTGAAACTGTTAAGAGTCCATTCTATGTTTAACCAAAGAAATTTAGTGAGTTGTTTTAATTTTGTTTGTAATCTTCTAGTTGTGTTATATTTGGTATTACTCTTATCAGAGTGATATTCTTTATTTGCAGTTGAGAGGTGTCACTGTTGTCTTTCTGATGAATAAAAGCTGCTTGCAAGCTTGACTAGTTGTGATGGTTTCGGTACCATAGACTGCAGGTTTTGCTAAGAAGCTACAGTAATTGTTCATGTTAGCTTTGCTGCGAAAAATTCCTTAGAAGTAGCTTCAATGTTGAGATCGATGGAAACATCTTTGTATATAATCATGATCCTGTGACCATTTAGTGCCTTAAAGTTGTGCCAATTGAAGTAAACTTCTTGAGGTTTTATGTAAAAACTTCTCCATAATCTTTAAGTTTGATATTTTAGGATTAATGTTGGGCTACATTTACTTGGTTTCTCGTTTCCAAAGAAATGTGCAAGAAATGAAGGGAAGATAATTGGAAATTTTATAGGAATTGTGGAATTTTGCACCGATTTAACTAGAATAAACAGATTTGAAAAGAATTACTGGAATGAATAAATTTGTGTTTAAGGAGTACGACTTTACTCTTCAGAAATTGACACACAGAACATAACTTAAATATCAACTAAAAAAATTACAAAGAAGTCATTACTACAGATGACGACTTTTACTGATGACGCTTTCACGACTTCAATTCAACTATTTTTAAGAAAACTTTTAGATTAAAACAAAGATATTATATATTATATAATCTATAATTTTAATATTTAAAAAATTAAAAAACAGTTTAAATATATAATCTATAATTTCAATGAGATTGATTTAAATATAAAAATTTATAAATAAACAAAAGATTTAATTTATGAAAAACCACATATAATCTTATATTCCGTCGTTTAATATAATTAATTCTATAGTTATAAAATATGGATAATTGTTAGTTATTCGTTTTTGTTATGAGATTGATTAGGAAAATAATTTGTTCCGACAATGTTTTTCCACTATGTATTATGTTTGGTGATTGTACTGTGCTCTGTTTCTGTGGATTCTGTTGTGTGTTGCAAGTCATACATGGGGGAACATGGTTGTTTAAAGTTTCGATGAGCTGTAGGGGTGGATTCTATGGAGATTTGGTTGGCTTCTTCATGAACTAAACCTTATATTATATATGTTGGTTCATTCTGACTGTTGGGTTATTTTATTTACGATGATTTAGAGTGTGGCAATGGTAGGTAGAGGTAGGGGTGATTTCTTGTATTTCATGGTTTATAAGGGACGGATTCGAATACTGCCACCATAGATGATTTTAAAAGCTGATAATGATATAGATGATTTTATCTATAATTATATTTTTAGATAAATAATTAAAATAATAAATTGAATGAGGTTAAGTTTCGGCTTTTCTACATTCTACTTACAAAATGAGATCTATTAGTAACCTAGCATGGTATTTTGCTATTTGTTATCCATTTCTCCAAAATCACTGTTGCTGGTCATTCTCTAGTTTATAAAATGAGACCCGTTAGTAACTTAGTATAGTATTTTGCTATTTGTTATATTCATTTATCCACAATCACGGACTCTATTGCTCTTCCTTGATGAAGATTAACCAGGTCCCCCCACTTCGAGATTTTCTCCCCGTTGTTATGAAGCAGTTTCCATTTTCTCAACACCACCAACAAATTTGTACCACAAAAATTTGGAAAAAGTTATAACACCAAAGGATATCTAGAAGCTAAACAAATTTACATGGTTCAACTCTATCATACACGATAACACATTTCTATTTGTGGGTGACCTAAAACGTAAGAAAAATTTAGATGTACAAAAAGTAAACATTTGAATTTTGTAAGGACAAAAACATACTTCCCTCTTCATTTGAGGTATGGTTGGTAGAAAAGTACATGGAGAAATGATGATGGATGGGAAAAATCAATAATTTTTCTACTAAGAAAGGGTATTTAGTACAAAGAAAAATGATGATGGTGATTTTCATGTAGATGTGTTTTGTTCTTTGTTTTTTTATTAGGAGAGAAAGACTCAGATAGGATTTTGTTGAGATGGATTTACCTGTGTATCGAAAGGAGGTTGTGACAGTCTGGAGTAAAGCTGTGTTGATACCAATGGCTTCTCATGAACAATCACCATCTCCTCATATTTACCTTTTTGACGTACATAATACATGCAGACTTGTTTTTATTTGGACATGCATTGAGTGAGTTTGCTTCAGAAATTATTAACAATGGCTAAGGTATCCTTGTAGGAAGAATGAGACTTTCAAGAAATACCCCAATATCTAACTGTTGTTTGTTCGCATTAATTCATCATAACAAGTGTGTTGGTACGAAATTACAGCACTTAGGCTCTTCAACACATCGTCAAGGTTTAGCTTGCACAACTCTACATAAGAATTTCCCAATGTATACAAAGATTCTGAATAATAAACTAAAATTATGAAAATAAAGAGATAAAACATAAATAAAATGGTCATGTTATGAATTATGTATTATAAAAAAATTATAATAACATAGGCAATAAAGTTATACTTAATATTTTTTACTGCAAAATTAAAATTTTACTTACCGATCTTATTGTAGTAAAGAAACATAAAATTAAATATTTGTTAGTGAAAAATATAAAAATATTCTTATTGAAATTCGAATAGATTAATTTTTAAGGTGAGTTTGGTTAACTTAAAGTATCACATAGTTCTAGTTTGGTTATCCGAAGACGAGAGAAGTCTATATGTAAAAAATATTTTGACGTTCAAGTAAGTAGGTGAATAAGATGTTAAATATAGATGAGAGAATATGTGATGTGCAATAGTAATGAGTAGAGAGATTAAATGAAAAGTGAGTACTTCATGTGATAGAACATTATTTATAGAGTATTGACTAAGGAACTTTTATTAATTTCATGGCTTAGGTTTAAGATAACAAACTCGACAGTTAGAGTCGTGCATGTGGAAGTCTAGATACCTGAGTATGTTTAAGATGATTATCCGCGTATCTCGAATATTTGTTAAACTAACCCGAATATTTCTAGTAAAGTCTAAATACCTGAGTATGTTTAAGATGATTATCCGCGTATTTAGAATATTTGTTATACTAACCCGAATATTTCTAGTAATATAAAACTATATGTGAGCATCACAAACACTCATTAATCTAGAAATAAAAAAAAAATAAAGTAACTAATGTTTAACATTTTACATTTGCTTATTCTACTTTATCTTCTTTTTATCAAATATATTTATTCTTGATTGAGTTGTTAGGTAATTTTATGAGAAGGTAAACTATATATACATATTTTAAAATATCCTCACAAATTATTTTAAAATTTGTACGTATTTAAAAAAATAGCAAAATTAATTCTATGACGCGTAATTTTGTCTTTATTTTTATGGAAAACGATTAAAAAAATACAATAATAGATGAAGGTGCAACTAAAAATTTAAAATAAGTAATAATAACATCAACCCTTTTTTTAATAATGTTTTTGCTTTAAAAATACCATTTACTTAATGATTGTAAAACCTTTTCCTTTAATAGAACTGACCTTGGTAATAATAAAACTTGTAGGTATAAGAGATGCGTGATGATCCCAACTCGTACACAATTAAAATAATATTTTGTAGAATAATTACTTCCGAGCGTAAATTAATCATTAATTGTCTAACTTCATGAATTAGTTGTTAATTGTAATTGCCTGACTTTATAAATCAGTCAACTTAAAAGCGCTTAGTCTACCATATTTATGAAAAAAATCTACTAAAAACGACGTTTGATGGGGTATAATACCCCATGTAATGTTTTTCCTTATAAATAAATACTTACGTAGAAACCTGTTTTAAAATTTAGTTTGCTTTAAATATCTTAAGATCCCTCAAAATTTCCGGGGTAAAACAGGATAACTTTTTTTTGGCTCTCCAAAATTAAAAAAAATAATGTTAAAATCACAAATGCCCTTCAAATTTATAAGATTTATTGAACCAAACCAAATCAAGCTTCTGAGTAAATTCAAGCAGAGGTGAGCATCTCTAAATAGAGAGGATTTATGGTATTTTGACAGCGCAGTTAACGAATGTAATTCTAAAGCCAAGAATGTAATTCTACAATTTAGTTAACGCTGAAACATTGAAAGAAAATAGGACGGTACATGACTTGCTGACTGCACCAAATCCAAATCTGAGTTTATGTACATCTGTGAAGCGCTCTGAGCCAACACCAGTGGGCATCAGTCACACTATTACAAAGATTGAGAAAGTATATCAGATTAAACACAGATTGAACACTGCTTCAGTCATAAGGACATCCACCCACATCATCTCCAACAAAAATACGTGAAAATATAACTCAAAAAGCTGAAGGCATATAATTAAACATTATGATACAATGGAAATTTAAATTGGGATAACATTACAAGGCAATAGGAAGCGGCAAGACCAGATTAACTCCCCCCACTAAATTACCGAATTCAGCGCACTGAGCCAGGTATCCAGAAGCTAATTCCATATGTATAATAAATATCACAACTCGGTAGGAACCATAAGCAAAAGATGCAGTAGGAAGCCCTACCATTTAGTTTCACCATCTTTGAATCATTTTGAGTACTCCGTAACGTGATTTTCATAGTCAAATTCACAGATCATAAACATAACCGAGTATTTGCGTTGAGATAGCAAATCAAGAGCTTCATGCAGAATTTTTAAGAGTGCAATCTCCTTGAATTTTGTGCAAATTAAGTGTTCTCTGTCCAGTGGTTTAACTTCCTGTAGCATGTCGAAGACAGGCAACCACCAACGAACAAAACAAAAAGGCAATACTGCTTCGGGACTTGCATTCCACAGTTCACCCTGAAGAATTTGATTGAGTAGATAGATCACTTTCCAAGTGATAAACAAACAGCATTGAGGATGGTTTACCTAACTGGATCAAAGGTCCATCAATATCCAGCAGAAGTGCAAAACATTTACTTGGGCTTGGTCAGTATCCCGGAAACTAGTTAAAATATATCAATAAAAGGATCCGAAGTTCAGCCTAATAAGGCAACCTCCAGGCAAAATATAATAAACCTGTAGGAAGATAAAAATTGCGTAGAAGCTCAGGACAAAAGATGTCACACTAATTCCAAGACAGATCCATGATGATGCATAGCAGCCATCCTAGAAACCCCAGCAACCAAACCAAACTTAAGTGTTTGTTATATTTCAACTATTGTTCCAAAGTTGCTTCCTCCATAAAGACCAGCTAAAGGCTTTGACGATAACCATAAACACTCAAGATGCCCTTTTGTATTATAGTTCATCACTACTAACTACCTTTTTGATTCAGACGGGAAAGAGAGGATTATGAGATCAAAATTCCAAGTAGCACTGGCTCGTACTATATTCATTGAGTTTTCTCTGGGTGCCTTTCCATTACCATAATCAGAATGCAGTTATACTCCAGCTACAACCCCTGAACCAGGGTTTGTCTCAGGAAGAGCAATATTAAGTGGTTGCCAACCAGACGGATGATGTGCAATCCATTTTTTATGGGTAATTAACATGTTCAATATCTGAAGGACATTACCCAAAGCAAGATCTTTGAAGCACATATTCTTAATCACAATACCTGCTTCATACCTAGAAATGGAAACAAAGACATATTAGATGACTAAGACAAGTTTGGAAAGATAATAATAAACTCATAAGTTTTGAAGAAATCACAATTTGCTTACTTGCACATTGTAGCCATTATTGCTGATCTTCCAGCAGGAGTCGTTAAAAACTTTTCAATTTGATCCCATGTTTCTTTTGAGTGCTGCTTAGGACTACCACCTAATGGATTGACGCACTTCCAAAGTTTATCATTCTTACCAACATACAATGGCAAAGCACCTAAATTCTGTTTCACGACCATATTCTGCTCAATGGCACTTTCAAGAGCCTTCTTAACATCCGTGTTGCGGTGCTTGGGATCTCCAAACCGGATGCAATCAGTTATATTTGCCTCAGTTGGCATCATCTTTGCATTTTTTAGTGAGTTCAAGGCAAGTAAAACAACCCCAATTAAGCCTTGTACATATTCAGAAGGCTTAGGGCATCCTGGAGAACCCCACATACCACTACCAGGAGGATTATTATTACCCATTGCTGCCAACGGGGTTGGTTGATGTTCTGGACCATGTTGATAACCTTGGTGTAATTGTTGTGTGCCACTGTTATGTACCACATGTCCATTTTTTTCATCAATTGATCTTAAAAGATGTGGAGCACTACTAGTAGGATTATGTTTCAACTCTCCACTCCGTTGTTGAATAGTAGGTGGGTTATGAACACTATTAGGATATCCCGAAATGTTCAGATTACCAATAACTGGCACGTTGGTATGTGGCCCAGAGTTGAAATTGGGACCACTAGTCCTAGGTGGCACCATTGGAGTTGCAAAGGTATGAGAATTTGGAGTATATGAATTACTAGGTGCAAAAGGAGGTTGCAACGGGAAGTTGTTTGGTCTTAATGGCTGGGAATAAGGAACTTGATGACTGCCTTGTATATTACTGTTATTGCTCCATAACTGATCAGTATTGCCATGAGCATAATTTGTAGCAGATCCACTCAGCGGAACATTTGGATTAAAATTGCCAGGTCGATACGAGTTTATATTATTACGATTACGATTATCTTGTACTCCAGGTGGTGGTGGATTCATGGCTCTGGGTGCATTTGATTGACTTGGGTTTCTCCAATTAGGTTTACCCTGAAACCTAGTGTCAAATCCCCTGCCTCCATTTGGAAATTTTGAATTTCCTACAGGAACTTCGGAATAGGATTCCACCTGTTGCTGCATTTGAGCAGCACTTGTAGCTGGAATTTGTAAGGAGTCAGAAGATGATACATGGCTAATGCTACCATTACCAAGTTGTTGTGATTCACCATTAGACAGAGGAGGTCCTCCAGCTAAGAGGATAGTCCAAAGCCATACACTCTTGGCAGCAGCGACCAAGGGTGCCGATGCCTTCTGAGGTTGCGCAAGAAGAATATTATATCTCCTCATCCGAAGTTGATGGAGAGCATTTGAGAAGTCTCGGTCACCCGAAATTAATAAGTAATTAGCGGGTGCGGGATTGTCCACTGCCCAGAATAGCATATCAACAAGAATCTTCTTGTCACTTGCGTCTTTCACGCCTATTATCAAATATTACAACGTCAATTATCGAAAAAGAAAAGAAAGAAGTTTCAAGCTTCACAGCACACACAGAAAAAATAAAATTCACAATAGACTTGATAAAAAAACAGAAGACTGGTGAGCAAAGTCTCTGCACATAAAAAGCTAATAAAATTCACAATCGCCGTGACTGCAATATTTGCCACAAGATCAGGGTTTTGGTGGTTTCTGTAACTGCAACTATTGCCGCATACAGAAACACGGCATGAATAATCTCTAAAATATAGAACATAGATCTATATATTGATAATCAAAATTTATATATTAAAAAATCATCTATGAACAAAGTTAGTAAAATATAACAAAAAAATAAATCTAATTCATCTAAAATCCAAAAACCAAAAAATTAAAAAAACATATATAATATAAATATTCTTTATATATAATCTAAATATTCCTTATTAAGATTTATTTCTTATTTCTATAATCATAATAAAAATTTATAGAATATCATGGTATTAATCCCTCCTAAAATTAAATTGTGTTGGTACTGTGTCAAATTGAACACTTACTTTACCAATAAGTGTGGTATCGATGTCCTATAAGTCGGACACGAAACACGCCATTTCCATTTAAGAGACGTTTCCGATCATAGTCTATAACAGCAATTGTGGCCATGCATGGACCACAATTAGCTGCAATTTCTGGCAACATCGGGAAATACTACAAAACCGGAACTACGACGGGGTTCTAGGAGAGAATGCTAACAATTCGTCACAATCGAGGACAATTTCTTGCGGTAGTCAAATAACTATCTGCATCAGTCCCTTCGCATGCATCACGATGAGTAGAAAGAACATGCAAGCTACTACTCAGCAATATTTCCAACTGTTAAGATTTGATTAAAAACGCCTTGATAATACCAATAGCAAATAGCTCAACTTCAATCCAACAGCCAATACATAGTTATACAGTTACAGAGTTCACCCGCTGTGTTTTCACTAGATCGAGTGTGCATCGTAAACAACTAGACATCATGCATAAAAAACCTAAATCGGAAAACAGAGAAAGCCGAAATTCGAAGAGGGAGGATAGTTACCGACCGGCAGGGACGTGGTTGAGGGAAATTCCGGTGCTGGAGAGCGCGTGCTGTACAGAGGCTGGGATGCGCGTGGTGTCTCCGTAGGCGGAGATGGAGACGGGGCCACAGTAGTTCATGCGGACCAGCGCGGAGCTGATGTTCTGCGCGATCGCGTGCGGATCCGAACCCTTGGGCACATGGCAGTTTTCGATGTCCCACCACACCGATATCTTGGCCGAGGCGTACTGCGCCTCCGCGTTCGCCGTCGCTCCATCTCCGCCCATGACGCCGATCTCTTCAGTACCCTAATCTCTTGCAATTCCAGATTTACACTGACTGACACTGTTAGTAAGTTGACAGCGAGTGACGGCAAAGACGGAGTTAGATAAAAGAAGAAGAAGATGGTGAGGTAAGGGTAGGATTCCAGGATTTTATGGTTGGTGGAGAGAGAAAGTGAAACAAAGCAGTGATATGAATGGACGCATTTACCCCTTCTGGTCAGATAGTGGCGGATTGGGTGGGTGCGGTGTTGATGAGGGTCCAGTCCAGTCCAAGTATGGAATTGGTCTTCGGGTCGGGTCAACCCGGTGATTATGGCAATAACCCGGTTTTTTCTTCTTTTCCGCCGAACCTTCTGATTGGGTTGCGTGTGAGTTGGAGTCCAGGTGTGTGCGTTGGGTTGGGGAAATAAAGTTTTGGGACGTGGCATGGACATGTTAAATTCCCTTTTGATGGCTTCGGCAATGGATTTTTTTGTCCTACCAAGTAATCTTTTATTCCACCCCAATTCTTACGTTTAAGTATACCATACTATGATTATGAAGTCATCTTGGTGGATCCCTTTTCTCATTCCTTTCCATCCACATTCACATTTTACTCAGAAATGGATCTTTATTTTGTGCTTTGCTTTTTTACAATCTTTCCATCTTCATTCGTGGTGAATATACTGTAAGATTACGAACAAGAGTGATTATTATTATAATAACGATAACCATTAGATATTCTGTATGATAAATGAATACTAGAGATTTCTTACACATTCCTCTAAAAGAGAAGAGTCCTGTTTCACTCATTTATATTTCAACTCACGTTAAAAAAAACATAAAGCTTTTAAAGTGACTAAAAGGTTATGAAAATGTCACGAGCATGAAGTTATGTGGTACCAAAGAGATCTGCTGCAGCAAAGAAAAAAACACTGTCACGTCACTTACCCCGATGTGCTGCCTGCCCCTGAAGATGATGGTAAAATACAAGAACGCGTGCCTACTCACAATTCAAAAGAGTTCTTAAGAAATGGTATTCCATCTCGTGAATCATATACTAGAAAATTGAGTTTGATTTGTGTATACCTTTTTAACCTTCTATGTCCCCAAACAACAAACATTGATCGAGACTAATCTCTCCAACGACTAAAATTTATTTACATACATTTTTCAAAGGCTTTAATGTTTTCCCGTTAAACTTAACATTTATTTCTATTTATGGTTTTAGTCATTAATATGTTAATATTTTTATCACCGACCTTCCAACCGTCATAAAATATATATATATATATATATTATTTATCTTTCCGGACTATTTTTAACGCACAAAAACATTTCTCCTCTCTCTTACTCTTGGATTCATCACAAGTATTATGGAATACCAAACGGATACTACTATTGCATGCATGTCTTGGGAAGTGGTGTTTTTGTTGGTTTTTAAAATTTGAAAGACACAATTGAAGAGAAGCATAAGGTGTGTAAATTAAATAAGATAAATAGTTTTGAAAAGTAGACCGGCCTCTAAATTAAATAAGATCAATCATTAAATTAATCAGTTTGGTTTAATTGTAATTCAATTAATATTAATGCAATAATACAAATAATTAGATGATTTATAAAATAATATCAAAAAGTAAAATACTATAATTTAATAATAATAAAAACTAAAAACAACATCTTGATAAGATTTTAACATTCAAATTTACATAAAAATAAAATATATCACAAAATTTAGATTTAAGGTTCATAAGAAGGCAAAAATATTATTTCATTTAATTTTTAAAAAAATTAAAAATGTTTTCTTAAAAAATTCATTGACCTGCTGCTTTGAACCTATCTTTGACTCACTTTGTTCAGTTTTTGTTAGTTCTCCACAGTTCATCAGTTTTCAATCATTTAACCCAAAATTGATTGATTTTATATTGTAATAGATTAACACTAGACAAATTCATCCACTGTAACCATTATCTTAAATAGTAACTCATTCTATAAACAAAAGCAAATAGCAACTCATTTAAGAACAAGGGGTTTTTGAATAGGGACAAATATTGCTGAGTATGATGATTCAAAACCAATAAAGCATGCATGCTCCACTACAAATAATCATGAGAAGTTCCCTGTGATCATCTACAGTGCCCTTTGGAGTGGTTTCTCAAAAACCCTTCAGGATTTACCAATATCATAATTGCTGCTTTACAGAAATGATTGCAACCTCTTTACTAGCCTTCTACATCATCACAAGTGCTCATAATAGACTCTTCCATAGTGTCAAATTGTTCCCATGACCATCCACTAGTTAACTAACCTGGATTCTAAGTAGAGCTATTCACGTGAATCATTTTGCAAAATAGTAGCAAACCCTCATTTTTATGGAAATGAATTTCCAACACAAACTCTGATCAATGCACACTGAATTACTCAACTACTCTTGTACCTGAACCAGACCAGAACCTGTCCTCATGCAGTCTCTTTTTCTATTCATTCTAATGTCATTCTGCAGTTTGAGCTGTACAGTGCTTGTAATATTACAACACAACTAACTCCAACACAAAGGGTATTGAACTTCACTGCTGATTCCTGTGCGGAACTCATATAGTGAGACTTACACTGACTAAGGATATTACTACCAGAACCATACGGTCAACAAAAGGCCTAAGACTAGCTGAATTAGAGGTATCTAAATCAGGAGAGCTTTGGGATCCTGAAGCTGAAGGCATGCCATTAGAGCTGCAAAAAATGGCATTATACAGGACCATGATTAGTATCTTGTAGGCTTAGTGGTACCAAAAATATTTGCCCTAGCTAGGGAAACCATTTTATTTTACTTACCCGGATGTGCCTGCCCCTGAAGAAGATGGATAAATGCAAGAACCTGAGCCTGGTCACAATTTAACAGAGTTAATTAGAAATGATCTTCAATTTTGTGAATCACAAAGTATGAAAGATTTTAATTTACATACATTTCTTTTAACCTGGGATATATCCTAACAGAAAAAACTAGAGACAGAGACTAATCTCTCGAACTACTGAAACTAATTTAGAGGAATAATTTCTTCCAATAAATACTCTTCCATATATATATATATATATATATATATATATATATACACAGTATGATAATTTTACTATATAACAACATCTTTACACAAACATCCGATAAGATTTGACCATAATAAGGTAAATTAATTCTCATTGAATATCTGTCAACAGATGTTTTAGCAAAGGTTAAATTATTCATTTCTTTCTAAAGTTGTTTCCATTTTAAGAATTAGTACTAAATTGAGAAAACTGTAAGTTTTAGTCCTTGAACAGACTGTTTTGTAGTGATTTATTACTAAGTAAAAAATTTGTAGCATTTTACACAGTAAAAACTGTTTTCTCATATTAGTAATGGAAACCAAAACCTTGCTTTATACATGTACAAGACTAAATAACTTTTATGCATGTATGAAGACTAAAACTTACTATCTTCTTAAAATGAGGACATTAGTAAGGCATAAATTAATCATTTAATCTCAAACTCCGAAAAAAAAAAAGGATATTAAACTACTAAGATCTTACTTGGATTGGTGTTAACTATGGTTGCAGTGCCTCCAAAGTCACAGCTTGTTGACGCAGGATTCTTCTGGTAGTAGCTGTTGAAGGCAAAAGAAGCATGGTTTTGTAGTGAATTTGGATTGTAACAACTCCCACCTTGCTGTATCTGTGAACAATCTACACTTGGCATTCCACAAGCATAGTCCAGTGCTGATTGAAGAGTAGCCTGTGAAACTCCAGTCTTTGCCACACACCAACTCTGCCCTCCTGTGCCTTGAGAATTTGTGTTTGGAGGAGGAGGAAGGGCATTTGTGACAGGACCATTTCCTGATGCGGGTGGATAAGAGGTCGCAGGGTTGGTAACTGGTTGAGCCCCTGGATTGGCTGGATTTGTAGGGGCTAAAGGAACAGCTGGTGTGGAAGAAGGAACTGTCACAGGTGTTGAACCTGTATTAGTGGGAGAAACTGTGACAGGATTGGTGGAAGGAACTGTGATGATGGTTGGTGTATCTGGAGGTGAGATGACTGGTGAAGGTGGGGTTGGATTTGTGGGGGAAACTGTGGTAGGTGGGTTGGTTGTGACTTGGAGAATTCTTCTGATGTGGACTTTGCTTGGCTTTTCTCTTAGGATCAAAGGAACTATCCCTTCTCCCTCTTGTCTTTTGAGATCTTCCAGTACAGAACCTTTGGCTGTCTGTACTTCTGCATACAATGCAGCAATCCTTGCAGTAGAACGAGATCCTGCTTCAAGATATTTGGATACTGCCTCACTAAATCGAGCTAATTCCATTGAACTGGGAATATCACTGCTTTTGATTGTGAAAACCACAGGAACATCTTTGCGAGGAAGAACAGAAGCAAGTTTGGCTCTTTCAATAACAGACTGAACAGTTCTTGATCCCCCATCAACGGCTTCTTCTACCATGATAAATGAATCTATTTTCTTTACAAACGCAACAATCCTAAGAAGATCGTTTTCATATGATGCATTCAAATTCTCTAAGAACGAAAGCGGAAATGCCACTGAGACTTTTACTTTCCTCCCTAGTTGAAGATTGTTGAGAAACGAATGAATTGATTCCATAACAGGTATGAGTAAAGGCATCTGATCTCGGCTTAAGCACTCACTGCCACATCTAACAACGATGCTTCTGATGCCCACTTGTGGAAGAATGTTCAAAAGATGAACTTTCAGCCATGCAACAGCATATGATTTTGAAGAGACAAACTTTTCAAGCAGGTTTTCGTTTAAGAAGACATCAACTGACAGGTCGGTGCCAGTGAGAGTGTTCAAAATCTTGTAATCAGTAACAGAAAACCGAATCTCAGATTTGGAGATCTTGGTTTTGTGGAGAAATGCGGTACCAACAGAGGGTGAAGATGCAGTCCCTGCAAAAGGATGGAGCCCAGTTAGTGATTCAGATTCGGAAACATAAAAAGCAAAGAAATTGTTAACTATTGAGAAGAATAAGAGAAGGGTTACTCACCGGAAGAGAGGAGAAGGAGAAAAGCGAGGAGCAAAAGGCACAGAGAAGGTTCCTTGGCCATTGTGAAAGAGTGAGAGGTTAAGCAATGTAGAATGAGCTTCTGTTGGAATATTGGGAGGAGTGGCTGCTTTTAAAAACAAAAAGACATGGGAAAGAAGCAGAGCTCTGAGACCGGGAAAGGTGTTGAAGATACAAAAACCAAACCAAAAAGGTGGAAGAAAAGTTGGAACAAAAGAAAACGACCAAGTTCTAATAATGATTTAGAAAATAATAAAAATATGTTACTTTGTCACGAAGAATGGGTTGGGAAATGTTTGGGTCTGACCAGAAACATGCTTTTTCATAAGTTGCCCTTCTTTATCTTGCCCAAAGTTCTTTATCTGTGCAAAAGCAATATCAGCAACAGCTTCTTCCACTTGTGGTCTTCTAACACTGCAACTACAGGCTCCTTTTAATTTAACAAAATTAAATATTTTTTGTAATTTATTATATCCTTTCGTTTTATTTTTATGTATAATATGTCTCTACTCTGCTGACCAACATTTATAACTAATTCTATAAATATCTACTCTATTTTGTTTTAATAACAGTTAAAAAGTCAAGGAAATTAATTTGATTGGTTGAATATCTTGCGAGTTGCAAACTTCTGTTATTCAATTCTTAGCAGATTCAGAAATAATAACGTTAAAAAATAAATGAACATGATTATTATTCCACCGAATTAACTAAATTTTGTACCATTTATTAACTACTTAAAATAAGATGAAAAATTATACGACTATCCGCGTTAGGGGATCAGAGCATGTGCTTTGATGTTGGTTTGGAGTATCTACTAAGGATCTATAAAGCTTAGTGGATGGTGGTAAAGATTTATATAAGAAAAGTCATACTACCTCAGCAAAAACCACTACCAATAGTAAGAAATTGACACTTAATAAAGCATTAAAAAAGTTATGTATATTTTTTTGTTGGGTGCAAAAGCCATGGATGAAATTGAAAATAATTTATTAGGCTAAAAGGTTGTAACAAAAAAAGACTAAAAAGTTGTACTTGGATTATTGGTTGTGTTTTAGCCATATGTAGTTTGAGGCAATGCCCTAAGCTACTACAATCTCTAGCCAGTAAAATGAATGGGGACAAGCCATGTGGAATAATCTATTTTGCCTGCAATCACTTAACATGGGCAAGTGTCTGACTAGGTCTCTAGCCGAAAGCTTAGAAAGAGTGATAGGGGTGATGCACAGAAGGTGTCAAAAGGCTCCATTCTCAAGCTCTAAACCACAAAGTAGGAAGAAGAGGTGCAAGAAGACAATCAGTCTACAAGGATTATGGGCTTATATAAAGTTGTTTGTTGTGTCTTCCTTAAAAGACAGGGAAAAAATTTAGTTCTGGTTTTGTTTTTTTCACCCTGATAGTAGCTCCCTTCCACGGTCATGAAACAGAGAGCAAAGATTCGGAGGTTAATGCAATTGAAAAAGTATTGTTGAATTTGTACTCTATTACACGTAAGTCCGAATATACCATAAGAATTTGGACACAAAGTGTCTAATTTCCCCGATCATATGAATTCTTATAAGTCTCATGAGTCTAAGCTCGTCTATATTTGAGTTTTTTTGCATGCAATAACCTTTTATTAATATATTCAATCTTTACAGCTCAAAATCTTTAGAAAAAAATTCAAGTGGTTCTTTATCCGGATCACTGCCGAATGCAATGACTAAGGAGTCAAAGCATGAACAAAGAATATGGATATTTGATAAGAACTTCATAAAACTTAATTTGAAGGATTGCTATATTAAGATGCATCGTGCCTAATTAGGATTGAAACTGCAATTACACATTATGGACCTATAAAATGGTAATGTAATTTTTTTTTTCATATACTTAATATGATTATACGATAGATTTAGTCCTTAAATTAAATTTCATTATGATTTGACCTGAAGACTTAAAACACATTTTATTCTAAATTTGTATTTCTCGTAGCGCTTTGAATTTTTATTTATCTTTTATTAATTAACCTAAACTTTGCTGACATGTTTATAGTCGTCTAAATTTTGCCGCGTATCCTGCAATCCTAACATTTGCTACCTAGTTTAACTATACACATTTTGGGGGACTTCAAATATATTGTCAATTATAAATATTAAAATTAAAATGTGATAACATTAACTCCGAAAAACATACCAGAGTACCAGTATCATTCCGAAATATTTACAGAAGAAAATTCTCACTTAACTAGAATTGCAGTGGAAGTTTTTGAAGCCATATATGCAATCATCAGATTTCGATCTATACATCAATAATTTAACTTAGCTCTAGATTGTTAAACCTTTGGGTCAGAATCAATGAACAAATCAGTGAAGAAGGGATCAAGAATTGCTTCCTTGGACGAATCATACTTGTCAAGACGTTTCTTAAAGGAGCGTAGATCTCTCTCGTGCTTTGAGGTACGTTCCTGCAATAACAGTAGTTCACTATATTTAGGGTCAATATTTTGTTGCTGATATGACTACTTAATAAGTGCCACCGAGACACCAAAGCAGCACAGCCAAGTGAAATGATCTAGTATTTTCCGAACCTATTCTCGTTTTTACGAGAAATCTCTACATTAAAGGGGTGTCGGTACACTTAATGCCCAAATTTTTAAATTGGATATGATGAGTACGTATTCATTCTCTTTTCTTTTCTGTACCTATTCCTATATTTATTCCGATAGTAGTACTCATCTCCGTCTTAACTTATTAATACATTCTTAGTTTATTAAATAATCCAGTGTTCTCTCTTATCTTCTTTTAGTTTTATTTAGAAAAGTTTTATTTCTTTCTTTTACCATATAATTTTTTATTATCTCTCGACTATTATTCCACTTGTACAATATTCACAAAATTTATTCAGATTTGTAAAATATTTTTTCTATTATCACATCATAACTTTTATTATACATTTTTTCCTAACTTTTAAGACATATATTTAATTATTTCTATTGTTTTTAATATTATTATTTATTGTTTATTTTTTATATGAAAATATCTTACTTTTAATTTCAAGTATTCAATGTATTATCTTGACATTAAATCCTTCCTAATATCATTTCTTTTTTATTGTGATTTTATTTTATTTTTTAAAAATTAATATTTGAAGGAAAAAATAGATTGACTTTCTTAACAATTATAACAGAGAAACTATCCTGAAATCGAGTAATGCAGTGATATGATAGGAGAATATACAAAGCACAATTTCCAAAGTGAATCTGAAACTAAAAATTTAAGATCTACACGAATTCATTTCTATATAAATATAAATATGCGAATTGGTACATGGTTGCTAAAACTAGAGAGAAGACTTACAAATGATTTCTTCATGAGGAGTATGTCTACCAAGTAGATCAACCATAAAACGTTTGTTTTAGGACAACTGTAAAATTGAAAAGGAACAAGAATTCAGTGTCAAAAAAATAAAATAGCAACAAAATATTGGAACTAGAATACCAGGACTATTGTCAAGAGTGTACCCACAGTCAAATCTTACAACAAATCAAAATATCCTATTGGCGTGGATGTGTGGAATCAACTTCAATCAATTTAAAGTTTTGTAAGGAGATCGATAACAACCCTGGGAGAAGTTATTAAGAGAAATCTCGTAATAAATACTGCAAGATCATTTAAAGGGAGTTCTTAGCGAATTGTTTCAGTTTCAGAATTTGTTCTTTCGACTAAAAATTAAAAACAACGACAGCTTATAAACTTTTTTTTTTTTTTAACTTTAAATGGTAGAAATTAGGAGAAGAAAATAAAAGTTTAAAGCGTACATTATCAAAGTAACAAGAGAATAATACCTCCAAAAGATGTAGTCTTTAAACAAGGGGAATGAAAATTCTATGATTCACATGGTCAATCTCAATAGAATAAGTATTTTTATTGTTGTATACCCTAAATGCCAGAGGAGGGGATTTACGGGCTACAAGGAAGACACAAGAGGGATATGAATCGCATTTGAAATTTTGAATAACTTTTCCCTGTATACAAGAAAGAGATATTTTACACATAATCACTCTTTTTAAGACCCATGTTTTATGTAAGCAAGAACCCACTAGATCAGCTTTAGCTCATCCCTCAGGGATTGCTATATGGGAAGTATATACTCCCTCTCCTTTCTCCTTTTTGGATTTAGTTGGGGCCTAGTTGACCAAGGAATCAAAGCATCAGTCACCTTGCCTATCCTTTTCCTGTTTCTCTCGTGGAAAACACGACGTTCCGAAAAAAAACAAGTAGACAAAATATTCTGTTTTTAGAAGAATTTGAGGTATCAGATCTTAATTAGAGACAAGGGACCGACGGAACAAGTGATTTGAATCCCTTTGACTAGTCACATACGTCACTATAAATAATATTAAACACCATATGACACTCGTAATCAAGTATTCAAGTTCTCATTGTTCATTATCCAAGTTTAGTGAAAATTGGCCTTCATAAATAAATAAAATAGGACGAACCAGGTGTGTCTAAAAATAGATGCTAGATTTTCCATAATGTAACGATCGAAAATATTTGAATCCGTGTTAGAAGATACACTCATCTAATAATTAATCATGTCTGAACTATTTTCAAAAAAGAGTTGCCACAGGAGATAAAAAAGAAGTTATGAGAATCGTACCTTCCTTCCCACCAATCTTCAGTCACCTCCTTCATCCTCCGATATGTTTCTGACTGTATATGTTATTTAGAATCATTAGTTTAATCAGATGGAACAAACAGAACTTACTCCTCTAAATAAGCACTCCTTACCTGTTTGTCCCCTTTCGGTCCTTTAAATAGGTCAGGATCAGAGGAAAGATCTAAATACAGAATTCTATCACCTGTGCGAACAAGACATTTAATCATAACTAATGACGAATTTAAAACCCCATGTCTATACTAAAACCAAAGTTTCAAGTGCTCACCGGTGTTTATTCTTGATAGAGTGAAGTCAATAATAGATATTATTAAACCATACGTTTTGACTAACATCCTCCTGCCATCCAGAGTGAACTGCAACGCTTCAGAATCACTTCGGCCCACAAGTATATTTCCCCTGAGCAATTGAATATTCATAAATTAGTAATAGTGAAATACTATGACAGCATAGTTTATGCCACATGATGACCCACCAGTGAAGATCTCGGTGTTCAAATTCAAACGCAGACTCAGCCACAGCAAGCCCAGCCGTAACCTGCATTTGTTGACAAAAATTAACCTAGAAATTAATACTTTGACAAGCTTCAAGCACTCAGAGGGTACAATCATAACACGTATAACATACCTGAGCCAGTAATGCCCTTGCCTCGTCAAAATTCAGGAGTACAAAACCTTCAAGATCCTTGCCACCGTGTTCTTGTACGAACACCATGTAACACTAAATGTAATTATATATTAGTATCTAATTCTTGTTTGGGAGATATGCCCATGCTTGATTTTTATGGAAGTGTGTATTGCTCATTTGATATAACAAATATAGTGTATTAAGTAGTAACCAAAGAATGTGTCTCCGTTCCTCACTTGTATGTTCTCGCCAATATGAGCTTTTACTAAAAACTTTATTAGTGTAACCAAATTAGCAGGGTTTGATTCACGAAAGATGATAGTCGCTTCATAAGTTCATAACCAATCATCACCATTTTATGTTCACAGTACTATATCATTGGAAGTATCATTGTGATAGTTAACTCAAATTAGAAATAAGAAATACAAGTAAGTTCATCAGTGATAACTGATGAAGTTAAAAAGGAAACCTGTTTATCTGGGAACTCTTTTGGATGATCATTCTCTGAACCATGCTTAAGATCCCAATCTTCCCATGCTCGAATTAGTTCCGCATCATAAGGTCCCTGACATACTCTAAATCTGTCACAGAAGATAGGACCATACATAGATGAGATTTTAGTACTTAGCTGCAAATGAGTAGAAATTTAAATTCGAAAATAGCCATTTCAATTTAGTGTTGACGGCAAGACCCTATTAATCGTTAGTGTTTCTACTTTCTACCATGCCACAATGGTAAGAAGTCCAAAACCAAAGGTGGTAACCTCAAAACTATTGCTAGAACTAAGGTTTTAAAAAGAGTCGACCACAATTTAAGCTGTATGTCAAGACTTTTAGGTCATCCACGACAATCTGTATGTAATTTCCCACAATATCAAGTTACGAAAAGAAACCTCAACCGCAACTTAAAACCTTAAACTTGGTGGAAGAATAGGCAATCAAAATTTTGTTCTCTGGGGAAATATTTTTTGCCAGCACCTTAAAATTATTTAAATCATATACTTACTCTATGCAATCGATAAATGCGCTGCATAAATTATCAGAAGCTCCTGCTTTTCCTCTCAATAGATTGAGAGTTTTGCAAAGAAGCACCTCCTCCAGTAATTCTTCAGATCTCTGTAATACATAGAGCCAACAAATTTAAGAAGGTAATTATCAACATGTTCATCAAATATTCAGATCGTAGCAGGGAAAACATAGTTACATTACACTTACATTTGAAAAATAACATTCGGAACAAAAATAATAGTATCTACATATATCATACAATTATATGCGAATGTTACCTTTTGTATTTCCCCATTCACTCTGAAGTCCCCGTCAAACGGAACTATTTTGCATACATAGTTATTAACCTTGAAGGCTTCTCCAAATGTTCCTTCACCAACTTTCACAATAGTTTTTGAGCCACTGAAAAAAGAAAAATGCATTCCTCTGAACATCAGGACACTGAACCATAATTCAAAAATCCCTTGGAATGTTGGTCAAAAGGTCATGGGTGTACTATAGAAAAGACATTTTTTGATTAAAAACTTCAGAAGTAGTTCTTGTATATACTCGATGCAAGCTTACATGCTTGACTTCTATGGGTTTGTATGCAGAGGGCCAATTATGCCCAAAAAATATTAGAATGCATTTTTTTTCCTTTTGACCTCCTAAAGCCTAATTATTTATTTTACAAAAATACCACGTTGTTCTTAAATAATTGCACAGAAAACAACTTTTGTTGTTTTGTCTGTTTCCTGTAGACAGTCTTTAAAAGTAGGAAACAAATTGAAAACAATGTGACATTTTTGTAATTAAAAGTGAAAACAGAAAATAAAAATAAAAGCGCAGATAAATGTCCCCTTAGTTCAACCTCGCACCATGAACCCTATTATATCATCCCTAGCACAAACAATTTACCATCAGGATAAAATATAAAAATTCAAATTTATAACGCAAGTCCCCTGTGATCTCGAAGAAAAAACTATCTATTTCCTGTTTGACAGCTAACGTGAGAATACGACACCGTAATGTGTACATTGGGGAGAATAACCAGGTAACATCAAATTAACGTCTTAACATCAGTACTATATGCAGACACAATTGGCACGCAGCTAAAAATAACAAAACCAATACCAAATGCCAAAACCAAAAAAAGAAGGCTTTATAATAAAACAGCCAAACAAGTAGGTAGCATGAGAAGCAGAAACAGTGCGCTACAATCAACAAATTAATATTTGGATGCAAGTAGAAATTAAAATGCTTCCAAAATCCAAAAGCACACACTTATCCCAACCCTTGTCACTCAAACATAAACAAAAATAGCATCTTACTAGAAAATAAGAAACAATCAAATACCTAGAAAACATATCTTGTAACAGTGAAGGCGCAGACTGTCCACAGATTCCTAATAAAGCGGTAAATGGACTAATGTGGTCATTGTCAATCGAAGTCGTTGATGCCAAAGAAAGTTTCTTAACAGCAGCATTAATATCTTCACATCGTTCACCACTTTGAGCAAACAGCATCTTTTCATTTGTTTGTTGCAGATGAATGCCATTTTCAACAGAAGCTTTCCCATCTCCAGTTTTAATGGCTTGCAGTAGGGAATTGCTTTTCTCAGCTGGTTCCAATGTTCTCAATTCAGGAGTACTGAACTCAAAATCTTGAATACCTTCCAAACGGGTGGATGAAGCATCTAGTATCTTGGACAGTGTGCTCGAGGGACCGTAGGAATAGTTTAACCTTCTAGAGTGTAACCATTTTTCTAATCTGGAGCATATAGTTGGCATTGGTCCCTCTTGTTTCATATCCCCCGTGATCCATGTGTTTTTCTTGGGTGAGGGGCTTTCCTCCAACAACTCAAAAGCATCAACCTCTTCAAAGTATCTCCTCTCCTTCTCAACGTTCAGAGGTTGCACAAGCTTCCCCTATACACACCAAACACACAGATATCAAACAAACAATTTAAATATCCTAAAACCTCACAGATATTATTCTCCTTAAAAGGTAACCCTGTTCGAGGAATTGCAAAACATTACAAGTTACACCTCTCCTAACAGAAATTCAAACCTTGGTTGTGTTAGACCCAACTCCCAGGTGTTGATTTTGATATCTTATATTGCCATTGTTAAAAATTACAGTAATTTTGCATTTCCTGACTATGCAGAATAGAAGAGATGGAGTAACATAGTGTGATGAGAAAGACATACTTTGGGGAGTGCAGGTTTTCCTTTTCCTTTTCTTCTGTCCTTCTTCAACTGAGGCTGGTAAATCATACAAGCGCCAACAGCAATACTAGTCCTCCCTCTGTTAAAAACGATCAGTGGAAAATCAGACGAAACCAAGATCAATGATTGGAGAGGAACTAATTGAAGAGAATACAAACCTGGTGGAAAGCGAACGATTCCAACTGACTCGCTTGTTGGGATCCAAACTCGGGCGAGTGGGACGCGGTAGGGGAGGATCGGAAGGGTTTCTGGAAAAAGGGACCGAAAAGGAAAAGATTTAAGAAATGAAAATGGAAAGAGAGCATAAAGACGGAGTGAAGAAGAGGGAGGTACGGGTTGATATGGTTCTGGGGGTTGCGAGGGCGTCTTCTCCCGTAAACGACGTCGATTCGTTGGGGTTGGGGGGTTTCAGCGGCGATGATTTGTGACCAGAGATCAAGTGGAGAAGATGGTCCATTTGAATTTGAGGAGGGGCACCGAGGAAGAGGGAAACCCGTGCCTTTATCTGATTTCGAGTTGGTGTTCATGCTTCTCTTCTGCTTGTGCTCTTCTTCTACTTTTGCTTCACTTCTTCCCAGTTTCAAATAATAATACCTGGCGGGAACTTTTATTCATGGATTTCTCTTTTGTGCTTCTTTTAGTACAGTAGACAAAAATAACACAGAAAATACAAGAAAAGAACAAAAATGAAAAATAACTACAAATATATGCTGCTCAGTAATTAAATTATTAATCCCATGGAGAAACTGGGCCCTTAGCGGATCCAGTCCAATATAAAAGCCCAATATATATATACCCTAAATTTAAATAATAAATTGTGTCAACTCAATAATTAAAAAAAAAATAAAAAAAACATTTCTCGTGTTGTTTTGCTGATTATGCTAGTAATGAATCAATAATGCATATGAAACGCAACAATGATGCTAACGTATGTGTCCCTCTCATGCCCACCGTCAATAAATTGCGTTTGAGAAAGTTGTGAGAAATGCGCGTTGAGTAGAGGGTTGCATCATGAATCATGACAAACATGCATAATCTCACTGTCTCAATTAATTAGATACTATCACCTACCGTATATATTGCAGCTACTTTAAATAAAGTAGCATTAATCCCATAATAATGTGGTTATTTGGAGAGGCTTATGTTTTTGGAATAAACATTAAATAATTTGACAACACACATGTCAAAATTCTTGGTACCTTCCTAAGTGAAGCAATTGAGACCACTCAAGACCACTTTATTTCATGATTTAATCACTGAAGCGACAAGCACACAACAACAATTATGCAGTTTCAGATTTATGTTTCTGTACCAAAGAAAAATACGTTATCCCAATCTAAATCAGTTGCTAGTGTTGCTCATAACAACCACAACAAATGATTCTGGCGAAGACTAGTTCAATGCACAATTTGCTTGCGATTAAGCATTCATACAATTCAAATCAAATTTGTTAGGGTATCTTTTTCGATTCAAACCTACTTTCCTTCCTTTCTTCATCATGTAGTTTTACTGTGATTATTCTCTTTTATTCGGAGCTTTCTTGCTATAATTTATGGACTTAGCTAACAAAAGTTTTGCTGATAGTGATATAACATCATAAACTAGTGATGATTATCAAGTACAAAAATAATTAGTTCGGGATGATGAACAAATTCAACTCATAATTATCGATCTAATCAATTGAGTTGTAGTACCAGAAAACTATTTAACAAAAAAACTTTTTAATTTTGCATTAGTTATTTGATATCAATATTTATTAGTAATATACATACATATATATATATATATATATATATATATATATATATATATATATATATATATATATATATATATATATATGAACTCAATTACTTTTCATTTATATTTGAAGTTTTTTAAAGGAAAAACTTATGACACAAAAAACATGTCATCTGTGAAAAAGTTATCAAAGCACACAAAATAAACATTATTCTAAACTCATGGAGTCAAACACAAAAAGATAGGTTATTTTTAGTTCTAGAAATACAATAATGGTGATACCTACAAGTTGTCTCACTAACTAAAGTCATGAAATTAGTTAGTGGCATAGTTTTGTTGATAGGACCCTCCATTTCTGTTATTTTTTATTTAATCCCTTTGCTTTTTTTCCCTTCCAACCTCCATTCCATGTTGTACTTTGAGTCTCAAACTCTGTTAAATTTATTTCAAAATTTGACTTTCTTTTCTAACTTATGGACAAGTTAATTTTAAATTATGAAAAAATATGCTTCATTTCATTTTTTTTCTTAAAATTATTTGTTGAAAAAATTTATCAGAACAATCATAATATACATAGTCCAGGAGTAATCAAATTATATATAAATTTTATTAATTATTATATTATTTAATTTTAATTAAAACATTTTTTTCTTGAAATTGATGGATTAGTTTTTTTACATGTATTATATGTATGAAATTTAATATCAATAAAAAAATATTTGAGATATGGTTTATGTAGAACAAAATTTGACATGCTGTCAAGATATTTTGACAAAATTTAATAAAACAATCAAAATAATATAAAATTATAATTAAAAATTTAGAGTGAAAAAACTATTTTTTATGTAAACTTCTTTACAACACAATAATTAGTAAAAGTTGCGTGATAAGAAGATAATTATATTGGTGTAAACTAATGTTGGTCAGGTCGGATAAACTAGTCTAATAATACACCTTCGAATTGGCAGATTAGATGGGGATTTTAATCCAATAAAAATCAAAATAAAATTTGCATTAAAACTTTAAGCTTTACATTAAAAAATAAAAATATGTTTACTATTATTACTATTTGTATTTTATATTAATTAAAAAAATTATACTAGATAATTAATATATTTTGCACCATTTTCTGATGTTGCTTATTTTAAATAATTTTATATAATAAATCATATAAAATTTTCTCTTTATTAGGTTAGGTCAACCAGTCTATTGTTCAAGCAAACTTAAGTTACTTGACTTATGTTTCGGATCACTTAGATATGATGATGAATGATTACTTTTGTTTTAATTATAAATTTGATGTTTTAAGTTATTAAAACAAATGACATATAAAAATGTTAATTAAAAAGATTACATTTATTTTACTAAATTTTTTTTAGTCATTTAAAATGTTCTTAGAACATAACGAGTCATAACATTATTGTCAATTAAATCTTCCTTTTAATTGACTAAATTTATTTAACATTTCAAGGGGAAAATGTAGTTAATTTCGTTTTAACCCATTCAAACATATATTTATTTGACTTAAATTACTAAATTTTCATGTTCAAGTGATTTTGGTAGGTTAAAATCTCCTTTTGGCCAACTAAAAAACATGTCACCTATTTTAACTTACTAAGATAATTTTTAATTGCCTAGATTTTAGACCTACAAAAACTGTGTTTCCTTTGCTCTTCTTAAATATGAAATAATTAAAAATTTAATAAACATGAAAATTTTTAAAACAACGAGCAAGAACTTTATATTTTGGAAAATATTTTCTTCTTAAAGTTATTTATCAACTATTACAAAATAATATCATAGTTTGATATTTTTATCTTAAAAATTATTATCATCTCTTTTAGAATTGTAACCTTGAACTCTATAGGTACTCTTGTTTTTTTGTATTTTGTGATTTTGATTTTCTTATGATAAAATTTCCAGTTTGTAAGAAATTTTAGAAGGTATTTTGTGATAAAGTTTCACTGGTGGTAGAAAATCTCATAGATTAAAAATCTTATTGTTTAGGGTTTAATCTTATGGCTGACACATTGATTTATTCGTTTATTTACAGATTTCTTTATGAATTTGTTTAGTTAATGTGATTAAACAAGTACAAGTCGCTTCCATCTGAGAGAAAACTAAAATAATAATTTTTTGTTATTATCATCTTATTATAACTCATCTAAATAACACTTTACCATCCACTGTGTAAAATGAGAGAGATTCAGTTAAAAAGTTTCTCCTTTATGTAATAATGATTAAAGAAAAAAGCTACCTTGTCATAAACCTCATAAGTAAACTGAAATAGCCTAGGATATGATGAACACATTCCATTCCATATCTTTCGTCACCTTTCACAAATAATTTGCGTAATTGGAACCTGCAAAACTTAAGTTTGGTGGGATGACTAAGATATTTAGGTCCACAGTTAGTTTGGTCCTTTGAATTTAAGACCTAACTCAACCCATCAACCCAACATTTAACTCTACAGTTAGTTCCTGTACCCAAGGTACACCACATTTGGGTGCCACCTTCTAATTTTAAGTACCTATAATTCCAAAACCTTTTCTTCATTTTCCCTTTAATGTAACCACTTTCTTTCTGTATACTGCAACATAACAAATGTTGGTGAGGTATATATATCATTGTTGGTCCTTATGCACACCACAAATAATGTTTCTTGTCTGCTCTTTCATCTGCTGGAATGATTTTTCTTTTTTATTTTAAAATGTAGTTATTACAAAAGATTAAAAAATTTACTTATGTTTTTTATTTTAAAATAATTTTTGTATTTATTTTAATTTTTAATATATATGTGTATGTATATATATAATCGTGTGGTTTATTGATTGAAATAATAGTGGTAATTTAATGTAATTTGAAAAATATGAAATAAAAGTAGAACTTTGAATAGAAAAAACATTAAAAATATCAAATATATGAATAGGTATTCTCTGTATATACAATTTCTTCTATTATGACTTTGCTTTCCTTATTAGATGAGAAATAGAGAGTCTTTTATCACATTGCATCTAACTTTAACAATAAGGAAAATTTTCCATTTCACTTTTTTTTTTGTAGTTATTTGTATGTTCGATGTCTTCGATATTTTTTATTCAAATTATTGATTTACTTTTTGTTTAATATTTTTAAATTACGTTCAATTATCATTATTATTTTAATTAAAGAACAAACTATTAAAAAATATATTTAAATTAAAATAAATACAAAATTTTATTTAAAATTTAAAAACATAAGTAATTTTTTTTATTTTACCTTTTAAAATAAAAAATCTGACAAGCAAATTGAAAAACTAAAATAGAAAATTAATATTTATTTTTTATTGATAAAATCAATTTTAAAAATAATAAAACAAAAATAAATAAAAAAACAGAAATTGTTAATCAATGTATGATTTTGATTTAAAAAAATAGAAAAAAAAGATGGTCAATGCACGATATAATTTTAAGAAAAACAAAAAACTGCAATCATAAAATAGTATACAATCGCATCTAAAAGAAATTTTGGCATATGATTTATGAAATTTTAAAAAAATAATCGTGGTTTTAAGCACAGTTATAATAAAAAATAAAAGTTTTGAAAAAAATACTTTGGAATACGATTTCAACATTGAAAATATGCAAAGTCCAAAATTGTATTTTCAACTACGAATTTTTAATAAAATTATGTTTTGGAATACAATTTACCGAATACCTTAAATTAAAGAAATTAACATTTTTTTAATGAAATTACATTACTTTCAGAAGAAAAAAAAACCCCGAATAATACATCATCCAAATTGCATACCCTAAAAAGGGACACATCAAAATACTGCATTTAAATGTCTCAGAAAAAGAAATGCTCAAAAAGCAACTGATGAACCTCCTCAGCTCTTCAAATTCAAATGGTCAAATTTTATATAAAATTTTGTACAATTCACGATTCAAGTTATACACATGTAAAGCTATTTGGAAGATAATACTTCAACCAAGTGATAGAATTTAGGGTAACATAATTGCCAAAATCAAAGTGAATTTTCTCTTTTGTAGATTTTGATTGTGCCAGTGTTGGTTTCGACATCTACCTTTAGGATAAAGGAAAAAAAAATTAATAAAAAATTGTTTACTAAAAAGAGAAAAAAAAAGCAACTAGTAAAAATTAAATATTTTCCTTTTATTTTATCTTCAATTTAAATTCAGAACAAATCTGTTTACAAGTAGAATCAATTATGGAATTTATGCTTAAAAATGGGAATTTTTTGGGTGTTTCCTTTGTAAGTCCATCCTGTGGTTCACAAACATAATCAATCCTTGATAAGTGATGTGCATTCATAAAGGAGAATTGAACTATTTATAGATATTAATAAATATTAATAGAGATAAGCATATTTATTCATATTTTTTTATTGAATTTAATAATTTTAATTATATTAAATTGACATTTAATTTTGTTAAAATCATGAATTGAGAGAATATATTAAATTTTGTATGACTATATATTTTTGAAACTGTATATTTTAGAATCTTCAATGAAAAAAACTGAAACCCCCCAAGTAAAATAGTTATTTTCTTACACAAAGTAATATAGATATAATTATATTAAATCCTTAATTAATGTAAACAAATTATTGTTTTAATCAAATTTTATAACAGCAGTGGATGTATATTTAATGTTTGTCATTGTTTAATTTATTTAAGGAAATAACTTGAAATATTTAGAAACTTAAAAAAGAAATATTCTATCTTATAAAGTTTTGTTCATTAAAACTTACCAACTTTTAAATTTATGCACATAAGACTTAGTTAAAGTATTAATTATATAATTAAAAGTTATACTATATAAATTGATTTTTATACCATGGTAGTTCCTTAATGGGTGGTGATAAATCAGGTAATTCAATTACAATTTTCTACTCAGTTGACAGTATAGTATTCTACAACTTTGAGAGAAAAACATCTTAATCAACATAAAAGTAAAAAAAAAAATAAAAAAAATAGCATGTAGCTGTTTAGGGTTTAATATAGCCATGTTAAATTTCATTAATGATTTAATTATTGTTTTTGCTTTTTCTCTTTTTATTCATTGTTTTCCATGTTGGGACTGTTAAATAGCACTTAAAGGTGTTAACAAATACTTATCTTACTGTAATCACAAAAAAGGCATTCATGTATTTTATTATAAAAATGTTAATGATTTTTACAAATAAGCAATAAACAAACTCCAGCCCTAAACTAATAAGCATCTTTCTTAACAAAAACACTATCAGGAATTAAAAATAAAAAATAAAAATAAAAGAGTGTTATTTTAATAATTAAAAAATGCTATTAAAGAAAATAAAAAATAAAAAAGTACTAATGAATAAAAAAGTCAGCCAGAGATTTGATTCCATGTAAACTAAATTTTGAATACTTACTTATTAAAAGATGCATTTATGACTTATGTTTAATGTCTAACAATATAGGAAATGGATAAAAAAAAAAAATGAATGGGTAATGGAAAAAATAGGAAAAGAAAAGATGAAAATTGAAGAGATGCAGGTGTTGATGGATGGTAAATTTACAGGATGACTCAGCATGAGATGAAATGAAAGAAAAAGGAATGAAATGAAATTGACGTTGATGAAATGGCAAGAGGGAGAGCATAGCTTTGTTCTGTGATGCCGTACTTGCATTATATAAGAGAATTTTCATGTCAGAAAAGAAAATGGATGTTTGTTTATATGCATGCGTTGGAAGGCATCTATTCCAAAGCTCATCACCTACCACTGATAACTCCACTCCTTCCTCTTTTATCATCACTCACATTTCCCTTCTCTCCCTCTTACCCGACCACCTTTCTCTCTGTTCTTCAGATAGTTCCACTCCAACATAGATTCACTTTCACATTTTCCACTTATTTATAGTGGAATAGGATTCTAGCTTATATAGACAAGCTTGCTTTTGCTGACACCCCAAGATTCGGAGGCCTCAAAGATCTGTCCTTTTCAGTTTGTTCCACTGTTGGAGCCTCTTAATTTCTGACGGGGCTGTTTCAAAGATCTGGGATTTGAGGCTTCTCACTTTTTCTTCTGAATGAGTACTGGTTTATTGGTTGTAGGTGTGTTATCTCTTTAATTTGAGTTATTTTCAATCTCATGTTTGTGTTTTTTGGTTCCTTTTCCTTCCAATTTTTTTTATGAACTTGTTGTTTTGATTGATAATGTCTTTGTGTTGAACATTGTAGGTATCGAGTATTTCTGAAGAATGGGGTCTAGTCTTAATGCTGAATTATCCAAGAAAACTCCCATTTTTGGTCTCAAAGTTTGGGAAATATTTGGAATTGTAGTTGGATTGTCGATAATAGCCATTCTTGCTCTGGTCTCACTTTGCCTCACGTCAAGGAAGAAATCTGGGAAAGAGAAAGAAAGGATCCCCCTTAGTCAAATACCAACTGTCTCAAAGGAAATCAAGGAAGTGCGGGTTGAACAAGTGCCAGCTAATGCATTTGCTCCTCGTGATGGAATACTTCTCACAATTCGGGACAAGTCCAGTGGCAAGGAATCAGACAATGTCATGGTTCATTTAGGTGTGGGGAAGATGAAGAATGGGAATAGCAGCACTCACTCAGATTCATTTCGCTACACAGAGAAAGATGGAAGCGGTTCATACTCACAGTCCGGAGAAGAAGGTAGCTCTGGCACGTTTACAGTGTACAAGCAATGTTCTTCACACCCTATAACAGCTCCCTCACCTCTATCTGGCCTTCCGGAATTCTCTCAATTGGGTTGGGGTCACTGGTTTACCTTGAGGGATCTTGAACTTGCCACCAACCGTTTTTCCAAAGAAAATGTCCTCGGTGAAGGAGGGTATGGAGTAGTTTATAGGGGGCAGCTGGTCAATGGAACTCCAGTGGCAGTTAAAAAGATACTCAATAACAAGTGAGTTTCAGTACAATGTCCAATTGTTCATTCTAGATACCTTAGTTGCTTTGTATTTGTTCCTTCTCTGTTCAGCTGAAATTCAACTTCTAAGGTTTTTGGTTTAGCAGTGGTCAAGCAGAGAAAGAATTTAGAGTGGAAGTTGAAGCTATTGGCCATGTCCGACATAAAAACTTGGTTCGCCTTTTAGGGTTCTGCATTGAGGGAACCCACAGGTATCACAATTATCATCTCAACATACATGATTTCATAAGTTAACTCTTAGACTCTTACAATTGTACGATTATAAGTAACCAAAACGAGTTAGCTCCAAGACTCAAATGATTTGAAGAGATCAACTCCTTTTTAAATGTTTTCACTCTAGTATGTATTTATGTATGATTAGGTCATTTATGTAGTTTGTTCTTAATAGTACTAATGTATCATCACACTTTCTTATGGTGGTTTGCTACTTTTCTCTATTATCAAATTGAAATGTGGAATTATTGTTGTGTTAAGAGTATTATATTTGATATACTCGCAGGATGTTGGTTTATGAGTATGTCAATAACGGAAACTTAGACCAATGGCTTCATGGAGCTATGCGCCACCATGGATACCTTAACTGGGAAGCACGTATGAAGATTCTGCTTGGCACAGCAAAAGCGTGAGTGTCTGCATCTATGTTACTTCTATCTTTTCTTAGTCCTTATATAAAGCAATTTACTTGTTTCAGGCTATCATATTTGCATGAAGCAATTGAGCCAAAGGTGGTACACCGTGATATCAAGTCAAGCAACATATTAATTGATGATGATTTCAATGCCAAGGTTTCAGATTTTGGCCTGGCCAAGTTATTGGGTGCTGGGAAGAGTTATGTAACCACAAGAGTTATGGGAACTTTTGGGTCAGTAACTTTGTGCTTTGCTGAAGTTTTCCCATAATCAGTATTGTTAGTTTTGTAAGGAAAAAAAACTGTTCTTATTTGTTTATTGCTATAAATATTTCACAGATACGTGGCTCCTGAATATGCAAATACTGGTCTTCTAAATGAGAAGAGTGATGTTTATAGCTTTGGTGTTTTGCTATTGGAAGGAATTACTGGAAGAGATCCAGTTGACTATGGTCGACCAGCAAATGAAGTGAGTAAACTCCTCTTGGGCAAAATCCAGCTTTCAGTATGTGTGCACTATTTGTTTTTTGAGCAATTCACCAAATAATCCTGTGTACTGGTTCAAATTCTGCAGTAAGTTCGGATCATTCAGCTAAATTGCAGCACTAAAGTAACTGTATGGTTGTCTTGTGTATTTGAGGCTAATCTCAACATATGTTATACCCATAAAACCTAATTATTTTCTTCAACACTGAAAGAAGCAGATAATTGGGACATTAGGATAAATTCTTAGTTGTTTTTGTAGAAATAATTTTTTTTCATATTCATTACTTGTTATCTGCTCTGGTGTAAAGAATAGAAACTAGTCTTCTACTTCCATTATTACTGAGGACCCCCTCCTTCAAAGCTAAATTCTTTATCCTACCCTTTTGAAGTTTAATCCCAAGCTTGCTCTAACACCTTACATGGTGGACCTCCCTAAAATTTGGGATGTACTTTGAAGAGTTCATGATCGATCACATCACATCACATACAATTTAACTACACAGTGTGTGAACTCTGGCTTGACACCTGCAATGGTTATCAGAGGATTAGTTTGGGTGAATGGCTATAAATATTCCTCACTTCAGCACCTTTTGCTCGATTATTAACAAAAATCCTGTGTTCTTTATAACTTATTTCTACATGACAGGCTCTGATAAAGTGGTCTTAACTTGCCTGTACCAATTATCTGCATTACTTTCAGGTGAACCTGGTTGATTGGCTGAAGATGATGGTTGGAAATAGGAGATCAGAAGAAGTGGTGGACCCCAACATCGAGGTGAAGCCATCCACTAGAGCTTTAAAACGGACTCTCTTAACGGCTTTAAGATGTGTAGATCCAGATTCTGAGAAAAGGCCCAAGATGGGCCAAGTCGTTCGTATGTTGGAGTCAGATGAATACCCTTTACCTAGAGAGGTTTGTTTTTCCCCATTGCCATGATTTAAGTCAACAAACTCTGTTGCTATATCCGACAAAAACTTACTAATTATTTTTCAAAATTAACGTTAGATGAATTACATGTTCCACCCTGAACATTTGAAACTAGTTCTATAATTGACGAGTTAAAGCAGTTTTATGTTGGATGAAAAAATTTTATACCGGGTTTTACTTTAGTATTAACTTGCTTTTAGAGTGAAGACTTAGAAGCATAAATCACATAATTTCAAAATATTCTATCTTTGAGATGGATTTGGGCTTACATAACATAACATATGATTTGATTGGTTGCGTGAATGTTCAGGACCGAAGACACAGAAGAAGAAATAGAGGGGGTAGTGGAGAAATGGAGTCCCAGAAGGAATATTCTGACACAGACAGAAGTGAGATTCAGGATTGGAGAGAAGAAAGAAGAGGGTGACAATACAAATGACCCTAAGATGGATTCTGATTCAGAATTGGTGGGATGTACAAAGTGGAAGTGGTAGCTTTTTTTTTTTTTTTTTATTTTCTTCCATACCTTTTTAGATTATTGGATGTTTGGGTACCTATGATGGACATTGTAGAGGGACTAGTATCTGGAGATATTTTCAATTTCAATCTTTGTTCTGGCATGCATTGGTCAGTTCTTGGATAAGGTGTGTGTACAGAATTTTGTATCTTTCTTCCTAAACTATATTTCATAGTCAGAGTTGCTACAACAGTGGTTTAGGGATGACAGGAATAAATTGTTGTATGTAATATTTATGGTAAAATTTATGATACATACAAATCTAATTCATATTCTTGTATGAGGATATGTGTGAGTATAGGGGTGATTTTTATATCAAATTATGAAAGTAAAATTATTAGTAATAAAAATATTTAAGAATTATTTAAAGTTTGATTTTCTACATTTATGACTTTTGTTTAAATTTATAAAATTAGATTTGTCTTAAAAAGATCAATGTTATCTCCATCAATATTTTATGAAGTAATGTTATTTGAATCATACTTTTAGAAAAAAAAAAACTTATTTAAGAGCAAATTTTAAAATAATTTTTATTTAAAATTTACAAAAGAATTTAAAAAAACAAATTATTTATGGGTATTCATGGATTCCTATTAGTATAAAATAATATACGGGTATTTTTCAACCAGATATACAACAAGTAGCGAGACAAATTTTTTTAGAAAAAATTAGTGGGTAAGTTTACAGCTTGACAGTTCATGAACTTCACAATAAGTTTTGCTTCGATCACGTTTTCATCTACTAGATTCACGTCATCTTAATTAGAGATGTCAGAATATCATTATATAAGAAATTACATTTTAGTGGGTATTACTCTTATACAATAAATGTTAGATGTATAATTAACATTTATAAAATCTATTAAATAATTCTAAATTTGTCTACAATGTACTTTTGTTTTATTTGTATACAAAAAGTACGCTTCATATTTTAAAGATATTGAATGCTAAATACATTTAACTTTTTATTTGATATTTTTACGAAGTGATTGGAAGATCCATAAGAGGATTCATTGGAGAATATCATATTACTCTAAATAAATGTCTTTATATTTTTAATTTAAAAGTATTGTGATATTTGATATTTGTATCAGTATTTTATTTTAAATTTTGACAAGTTTATCATGTATTTGATAATTTATTTTTAAGATAAATAATATAATTATTATAAAAATAATTTTTTATACTTGTAGAAAAAAAGAAAAGATGAAATATAGGAAAAAAGAAAAAAAATAAAAGGTAAAATAATAATTATCAGTGTAAAATAATATATCAATTATATATGGGAGCTTCGTACAGCACTGGTCGTGAGTCAAGAAGCTGAACCACGTAGCGTCATACAAGACTAAACGTACGGCATGCCATCAACGGCAGAGTAGTCGGAGAAAGCATTGATCATGCTAATGGCATTTTTGGTATTTTAAAATAATGTTTTGCATTATATAAGGCAATAGTTTCTGTAACCCTACATTACTCGTTCTTTTTTCAAAATGTCACTATTATCAGGTAGTTGTTTTTTTTTTACAATATAAATTGTTTTCTACGCTTAATAAATTATTAATAATATCTTTTATTTTAAAATTTATTTATTAAATAATTTTTTTTCTCTTTCAATACAAATAAATATCTCTGTTATATATGTATGATATTTTTAAAAGATATGATATTTTTTATTTTTTTTCTTGAAAGATAAATATGGACAATTATCTATTTTATTTTTTATTAATTTGTTAAAGTGATATATTTTATTATTAAAATATTTACAATTTATTTGATTAATTTTAAAAATTTAATTAAAGATATTTTTTAAATATTTAGATTTTTGATAATAAATTTTAAAAAATATAAATATTTTATAATATTTATAAGATTGTTTTTTATTATTTATCAATAAAGTTTGTTAATATACATTAATAATTAAGAAGAAAAGAGAAGTCTTAACAGTTTTTTTCTTAGTTACACTATTATATATTAAGAATTTCAAATACAAGAAATACTTTTTATCGTGCATGAAACAATTGTTCTATTATGTTTATCATATCATTGAAAAGAGGCTATTATCTTTATCATATCATTGAAAAGAGGGAGTTGCTGTCGTGGGTGAGTGTCCGGAGTTTAGTGGTGGGTAGTGGTGCGACTCAAACTTCTTGAGCGAGGGTGAGTGGAAGTGAATGTGTTTTCGTTGGTTTCGTATGAGTGAGTGCAGATTTCGTTTAAATTGTTCGTAGAAATATTTTTTGAAAATAATTTCTGGAAAACGTTTTTCAAATTCTATTTTTGAATTTAGAAAAACATTTTTAGAATTACTTTCTGCACTTTCAAAATTCATTCCGAAAAATTAAATTTAAAAGTTATTTTTACATCTTCAATATTAATTTTGGAATATCATTTTTACACCCAAGAGTAATTATGAAGGCCTTTATATAATAATGCAGGAAGCAAGTAGCTTCTCTAAGATCCAACAATAAAATGGGCCTCCAATCTAGTTCACTTCAAAAGTTGGGTCACTAGCCCAAATCATAGTCACACATGTTTGGGTACTGAGGATCGGTGCCGATCAACCAAAAAAAAAAAAGGGAAAGAACGGTGAAATTCAATCACAGTCCCAGTGCTTGCAGGGAAGGTGCTCTCATCACGCTTCTTCTCGTTGTATGAGAACACAAGACAGGGTCCTCACCTCAATCGTGCGGTGCGCATCGGCCTCTGCGTCTCCGATCCGAATCGGCAACTCGGTGAGTCACTCTCGCTCGATCTCCTTTTCAACTGCTTCTTCTTCTTCTTCTTCCCTTCCCTCTTTTTCTCGATCTGTCACAATCGAGAAAGCTCCAAGACTCAAATCCAAATCACCAAACTATTCCTTTCACAACCCTATCACTCCTATTAGCGTATCCCTCAACTCTTAGTTAAATCAATCGCATGTAATGCTTAATTCTCATTCATGTTACTACTCCTGCTATTTTCAACGTATTCAGCACTAGCTGCCTGAGCCAAAGTTAACATAACTGCTTTCGATTCTCTTATAATTACTGTTGATTTGAACTGTGTTGAATTTGGTCGCTTTTCATGTATTAAACGTTTGCGTGCATCGCATTGCTTTCTTCTCACAGGCTTGGTGATGGAACAGAGGTTTTAAGTTTTAATTGAATTAGAGCGAAGTGATTTGGATTGTTTTGTAATAACCTATGGGGACTGAAAATCCTGGTCGTCCAACCTTCCCTTCAAGGCCTTCTCCACCGCCTTTTCCTCCTACACGGACAGTGACACCTTTTTCATCAACCGGTTCCGGGGTTGGATCAGAGCCTCCATCTTTTCGTGCCGCTCCTCCGGCTCCTCCGCCGCAAGCTGTCACGCCATTTTCCTCAGCCGGACCTGCTGCAGTTAGACCAGGGGGACCCAGTTTTAGACCTGCACCACCAGGGAGGTTCAATGATCCGTCAGTGCCTTCTCCTCCTCAATCATCCAATGCCCCGCCGGCTGGTGGACCCTTTCAGCAGTTTCCGGCACCGCCCTTCCCCCCGACAATGCAGCCACGTGGTCCTCCTTCGTCTATGGGACAACCATCAATTCAATCTTCACCTGGTCTAGCACCGCCGTTTCCCACGTCTCTTCCAGCTCAGCCACAGATGCCTTTTGTTCCAATGGGCTCTCCTCCACCTCAAAGTGGTGCTCCTGCGCATATGGGTTCAAATGTTCCTCCACCTACATTTCAGCAATCTTTTCCTGGGTACCCGAGTAAGCAGACTGGTCCTGAAATGCAAGGTCCACCTTTGCAATCCTCTTTCCCTGCTAATCAAGGGAATTTTGGGCCCGTTCCACCTGCTGGAGCTTCTCCTTTTTTGTCTCATCAAGGAGGTTATGTTTCATCACCCCCAGTGGCTCCTCCGCTTGGTATCCAGCCAATGCAGCAGCAACCTGGATCTGTGCCCCCTATGGGTGCTGTTCAGGGCTTGGCAGAAGACTTCAATGCCCTCACAATGCAAACTCGTCCTGGAACAATGGATCCATTATTTGACCCCAAGGAACTTCCAAGGCCATTGGAAGGTGATGTTGAGCCAAAGAATTTGGTTGACATGTATCCCATGAACTGCCATCCCCGGTTTCTACGACTCACAACCAGTGCCGTACCAAGCTCCCAGTCCTTGGCTTCTAGGTGGCACCTTCCACTTGGAGCAGTTGTATCTCCGCTTGCTGAACCTCCTGATGGGGTTAGTGCTTCTGTACCCTATTTGGTGAGAGAAACATACTGGTCATGTTTTTTGCAAGTATTCACTATTCTTTTTTTTCAGGAAGAGGTGCCTATAGTTAATTTTGCTCCAGCTAGTGTTGTTCGCTGCAGAAGATGTCGCACATATGTGAATCCTTATATGACATTTACAGAAGCTGGAAGGAAGTTCCGTTGCAACGTCTGTACCTTGCTTAATGATGGTACTTTTCACTTTCATAACCTCATCCTTTAGATTTAAAAAATAAAATGTCAAAATAAGAAAATAGATGGAATTTGGTCTCAACTCAAGTACTTTGGCCTGCACACTTTATCCTGAGAAAAGGTTTTCTCGGAGGATCTGAAAATTCATTAATTTCTGCCAGTATCACTTGCGTTATATTAGTTGTGCCCACTGGTGCATTTCATAATAGAATGCACATACTGCACTTGCTTACCTTTGCAAAGTGGAGTAAGTTTTCAGTGTCATGGGGGTCTAAAGTTGCTCTCTGGTTTTTGCTACTCTACATATTCATGTCAGTTGTGCTGTGTGTTTATTACTATCATGATAAATGGACCGTTATTACTTATGATGTACAGGTAACCCACTTACATGATTAACAATTTCCATGAAGAAATTTACTTGTTTTTGACAAATAAATAATATCATGCATATTGTAATTGGTTGAATAGTATCTTTCTTATGATGTTAATATATTGAGTGTTATGTACAGTTCCTAGTGAATATTATGCACAATTAGATGCCACTGGAAAAAGAGTTGATATAAATCAACGGCCTGAGCTTACGAAGGGGACTGTAGAATTTGTTGCCCCTGCTGAGTATATGGTGCGGCCTCCTATGCCACCAGTGTATTTCTTCCTCATCGATGTTTCCATATCTGCAGTTAGAAGTGGCATGATTGAGGTAAACACTTTACTTCTGGCACAATGTGCCACTTGTACTGCACTTTGATAGAGCTTACATTGGTTTATTTATTTTTGTAGAAAAATAATAAATCATACTATTGGGTAATATATGTCCTTATTTTTGTGTGTTAAATGGGTCATAGTACTTGATTCATATAATATTGATTCCAGTTACGAAGAAGAAAATAGTTATCCTATAATGTACTTTGCATTTGATTAGTTTATTTAGATGAGAAGATTATTTGCTCAATTGCAAACTTATGTGGTTTTCATTTTCACTAAAATTTATAAGTCATATCTTTTAGATGATGTTCAATTCTGTTTTTTTGAGTGACTATTGACTACTGAAACACACAGTAATTGTTTGAGTTTATTTCTCATGTATATTCGAGGGTTGCATGTTTGCCTTCACATCCTATGTTTTATGAGCATGCATTAGTCATCTGTGCATGATTACTTTTTGCCTAGAATGAATTTTGAAAGAATTTCTTTTGGAAGAACGAGTTTCTATTGGGAATATTGACCAAAGTGAGTTTTGTTGAAATGAGATTCTTTTGGATATTGCGACCACCAAATTGTTCTATATTGTACATAAAGCGAAAGTGTTGAAAATGAAATTTACCTAGAAGTAACGTTTAGTCATTTACTTATTCACAAACATTTTCCCGTGCAACTTTGGGTTGTAAGATGCATTTTTGCATTTGAGGTTACTTAATTACCAATTCGTCTCAAGTTCCAACTATTTTTGGGTTGCTTTAGTTCACTTTATTTTGAGTGCTGATGTTACTGTTCTAACTGCAGGTTGTGGCCAATACAATCAAGTCATGCTTGGATGAGCTGCCTGGCTTTCCACGCACACAAATAGGGTTTGCAACTTTTGACAGCACAATACATTTTTATAACATGAAGGTTTGCGATATTGTTTGTATTACTATAGTTAATAATATATGTCTGCTCCCCTTATTACTTTATACTAATTATTTTGTGTTTCATGCTTTTGCAGTCTTCCCTGACTCAACCACAGATGTTAGTAGTGTCAGATCTGGATGATATATTTATTCCGCTGCCAGATGATCTTCTTGTTAACTTGTCTGAATCTAGAAGTGTGGTAGAAACCTTCCTAGACAGTTTACCAACCATGTTCCAGGACAATGTTAACTTGGAATCAGCTTTTGGTCCTGCTCTTAAGGCTGCATTCATGGTTATGGTATGTTTGTCCGTTTTCAACCTTTGATGGTGATTTTCTTGCCATAATAGCATTTACTAGTTTTTTTCAACAGGTAGTGAACTTAGTACATTTGACAAAAATTTGGTATTAACTGACACCAAGTTACACATAGCTACATGAAGTTTAAGACATCAATTTTCAATGTAGAAAGTGAGAGGTAGGCCACATTGAATGTTTTCAATGTGCAAACCTATTTTTCTTGAAAAAAAGGCTTCAATAGTAACCAGGAGAAATATCAGTATATGATTTAATATTTGAACTAATATTAATGTAGATCTGTCGCTCCTAGATACTTTAATATCTATGAAGAATTGTGGTATGAATTGGGTAAGACCAGTTCTAGGTATTTCACATTTCTTTGGGCTTCTGTTAGGGAGTTCTTAATATAATTTCAGGGACAAAAGTACAAAATAGTCATGATATTTGGAATTGTGATACTTGTTTGAGTGTTTTTAGTGTCAATTATGAAGTTCGAATTTTTGTATGCATTAAGTTTCTTTGATCTAAGTTAATCGGTTACTTATGTTGTATTTAATACATACTTGAGGCTAATGATGTTGTGTGATCCATGTGAAAAAAATTTGCCTAGTCTGATAAAGCTTCTGATGTTTAAGGCCCACTTTATAATTGATCAGTTATGTTAAAACAACCAAGTGCAGACCACCCAAATGTGGCATATCTCAAGATTTAACTCCCCAAGCATTGCTGGGTACACTAAACTACGAGAAGATTGCTTAATAAATCAAATGAAACATATAGAGAAACAATTTACTCCTTGCAAAATGGCGGGCCATTTTGTTAGCACGCTGTATTGAGAATTTATTGAATTTTCTGTACATCTTTTCCTATGCATTTAACAATGTCACTATCTTATACGTTGCTTTGTTGTGCTTTTTCCATACTCTCTATGCAGAGTCAACTTGGAGGTAAATTGTTAATATTTCAAAACTCACTCCCATCTCTTGGTGTTGGCGGCTTGAAGTTACGGGGAGATGATTCCCGTGTTTATGGTACTGACAAAGAACATGGACTGAGACTGCCTGAAGATCCATTTTATAAACAAATGGCCGCTGAGTTTTCCAAGTACCAAATCTCAGCAAATGTTTATGCATTCAGTGATAAGTACACAGACGTAGCCTCCTTGGGTAATTTTTTACATTTTGTTCTGAATTGTGCGGTATTCAAACTCTCTTAAAAAGTGCCTTGCCTTTCTATTTGGATTGGAAGACTTCTGATTGATAAATCTGATGGATGATTCTTTATTGTTAGAAAATTGTTTATGATGTCTTGATCCATTGATTTTATGGGCTTTTACAAAGTATGTTAAAATTTTCTTTGGTCTATAACAATCTTACCAATGAATATCTTTGATCACCTTGTATTGTACATAAATAGTCTGCACTTGATACATGACATCATGGCTCTTGTATCCAGTTAAGAGTTCTATCGAGTTAGTTCATCACTTTATTTTGATCATTGAATAATCTTACATGAATGACTGCCATATTCTCCCTTGATGGTGGTGTTATTAAAGATGCACGGGATTGAATGATTGTCGCATTTTCCCTTGATGCGTTGTGATTATAAATGTGTGCGATGTGGAGATGTACTGTCTTCTGTGGATGTATTTTCAAAAAAACACTGACCTGTAAGTGCTTGAAAGAAATTAGTATATTATGCATTGATGTCTAGTTATTCTGTAAATAGTACCCCCACCCCCAACTCTGAAAAAAAATTATAATAGATTTTGTTCTCTCCCAAGCGTAGCAGGTGTTCTTTTAAGCACTAATTTTTTTGGCATGCTAATGATCCTATACTTGAGAAAGTGAATTATATATTTATAATTTGCTGGCTATTTAGGAACTCTGGCAAAATATACCGCTGGTCAAGTGTATTTCTATCCAGCTTTCCAATCAGCTATTCATGGGGATAAATTGAGACATGAATTAAGGAGAGACCTTACCAGAGAAACTGCATGGGAAGCTGTAATGCGTATTAGATGTGCAAAAGGTCTGTGCATCCATTATGTCTTGAAAATATTTTCCTTCATTGCCTCCTTTTGTTTATTTGCTGTTTCATGCAACTTGCATATAGTATGATAGGCATAAAATTGCTGATAATTACCTGTGTTTGTTTGTAGGCGTTCGCTTCACAACTTATCATGGAAACTTTATGCTAAGGTCCACTGATTTGTTAGCCCTTCCTGCTGTAGATTGTGATAAAGCCTTTGCTATGCAGTTATCACTTGAAGAGACATTATTGACAACTCAGACGATGTATTTCCAAGTTGCATTGCTGTATCCTTTCTTTGATAATTCTTGAGATGAGTTCTAGGGCCAGTTTGTTTAAGGATTACAAGAAGTGATTCTATTATAAAATAATCTGGTGATAATTTTAGAGATTTTGAAAGAAAAAAAGACCGAATCTACTTTATGCTTGTTTACAATCATAGAAATATATATTTTTTTAAAGTAGTTGATTTTATGGGAAGCTTCAAACTGCTTCTGATTTTAATCAGATTTTAAATTCTTTTCAGCTTCTTAATTATTTTAAAAACTGGAATAAACACCTCAAAAACTAAAAGAAGTTATTATTTTGAAAAAAGAAAAACTGTAACAAATGGATCCCCAATTTGTAACACTAATTTTATTATCAATCATAATTTTTAATCTTATATTTGAGTCTAGACAATGGATCACCAATTTGTACACTAATTTTATTATCAATCATAATTTTTAATCTTATGTTTATGAGTCTAGACAATGGATCACCAATTTGTACACTAATTTTATTATCAATCATAATTTTTAATCTTATGTTTATGAGTCTAGACCGCTTTATTGTAATGTAAGAATATTTATTATTTGAACAGTATTATAAAGAAGCACAAATTGAAATTCAGTTTTATATTGGCGATTGACTACTTAATGCTATCCTCTTTAATTCATTCTTGTACACTGCCCATTTATGTTACTTGTCGGAACTGTTGTTTTCGTGGTACATTTAACATTTAGAGATTCATTCCCTCTTTTTGCATTGAAATATTGTTAAGTTATTCTTTCTTTCAAGAAATTACTCTCCATTTGAGATGCTATCCTTGGATGTTCAGTTATATTTTTGAAGAGTTTGTTTCCTTCGGAAGTACAAAAAAACTGATTTGATGTTATTTCTATCCTTTTCACTTTTGGTAGTTCATTCAGTTCATTGTGTCATGCTTTGTTTTACTAGTTCTTCACTGTTTAACATTTATTGGGATGTCTGTTATGCTTGATATTCCTTTTTGTTAGGATGTTTAAGATGTGAAATATTTTCTAAGCAAGTTGCATCCCTAACGACAAAATAGATATACTGCATCTTGTGGTGAAAGGCGAATAAGAGTACACACAATGGCAGTTCCAGTAGTTACAGAGTTGGCAGATATCTATCGAATGGCTGATACTGGTGCTATTGTATTGCTGTTAAGCAGGCTAGGTAGATTAATTGGACTTCTGGTCTATTGACATTGTACATTATGGATAATAGCTGCTTCTTATCTTCTAAAACGGTTCTTTCATAATTGCAGCAATTGAGAAAACATTATCCCAAAAACTGGAAGATGCACGGACTGCTGTTCAACTAAGAATTGTGAAAGCCCTCAGGGAATATCGGAATCTTTATTCTGTACAACATCGCTTGGCCAACAGAATGATATATCCTGAGTCTCTAAAGTTCCTAATTTTGTATGGATTAGCACTTTGTAGATCAACAGCTCTACGTGGAGGATATGGTGATGTTCCTCTGGATGAACGTTGTGCGGCAGGACACATAATGATGACTGTATCAATAAAAGGATTGTTGAAACTTCTCTATCCTAGTTTGATTCGACTTGATGAATATCTTCTGAAGGTATACATTACTTACCTTGAAAAGTTACAAATAATATGGTTCAACTGTAAAATTCATAAATTATTTCTTCGTGTTCCAGGCATCTGTACAGGCTGATGACTTAAAAAGTGTTGAGAGAAGGTTACCTTTGACAGGGGAGAGCTTAGATTCTAGGGGCCTTTATTTGTATGATGATGGTTTCCGGTTCATTATATGGTTTGGCAGGGTGATTTCACCAGATATAGCCAAGAACTTACTCGGGCCAGACTTTGCAGCAGAATTATCGAAGGTATTGTGTATTCCTGCCTTACAAAAATAGGTTCATAGTAGGTATTTTTCAACGCAAAGGAGAGTTTATTATAGGTTGTCTGTCACCTTGAGCAGCTAGTTATCGCTTCGATCTCTAAGTTCAAAGTTGTTTTTTGGTTCTTATTTAAGTAAAATCATTATATGCTCTTTCTCTTGTCCTACCTGGTGTGTACAATGTTGACTCATAAGTTAATGTCATGTTCATCTTGCATGCATGTAGTAAAAAATGACGTTGTATGAACCATGTGACCGACCTCACGTAATAGAATAAGGTTTTTGTTGTTGTAGTTATCTTATATGCCAATTTTATCTTTTGATATTTTTGTATTATAATAGAAAAGTCATATTGTACATTAGCCATGAAATTTCAATTAAGTATGAAATACTTTGATATGAGCATCATCTTCATGATAAAATACTTAATTCCATGGTCAAATTGTGTGAAAAATTCATTGACAGTAGCACCGTGATAGCTGTGAAGCGGTGCAGTTTTTGAGAAGTGTCCGCAGTCGTCCAATCATGGTGATAATGGCAGTCGTTTGTGGCACTACAGGGAGGCATTTTGAAATCCCATTTTACCCTCAACGCTGTTACATTTTGGGGTTTTCTTGGGGACAACCTTTTCGAAACGGAAAGAAATAGATAAAACCTAATTCCAAGTAGTTTGCCGTGTTTCTCTCACGCATCTACCCTTCTATGGGTTCTGCACTTCGGTCTTATCTGAACAGTATACTGAACCACCTCTGTTTTTTATTCCTTGCAACGCCCATGTCATAATCTCTAGGACTGGTTTGAACAAGTTCTTCCTCAACCTCTCTTGTGCACTGGTGAAGCCCACAGATTAAAACATAGACCATAAGGCGAAGAAATGAAAAATGTTAACGAGTGTTAGAATTACTGTGACTCGTGACATTTTTTTTTTTCTTTTTTGTCTCTAGTCTGACATTTGTTTTCTTATTATCATCCCTTAACCAAATTCACTTTTAGTCTATTTTGTTGCTTTTTACTTGTATGTTTGCTTAAGAATGTGATCAGTTATTGTTATATACATACAAATATGTCATCAGTTTTGACGACTTCTTTTTTATATTGTTTTAACATGTATATGTACATGGTATGGTTTATTTTATTTATTTTGGTTAAAAAGTTTTAAAATAGTAGCCATTTTGCCATAACATTTGTGCGGTTGTAATATTACCTTTTTGTTGCATCGATATTGATGCATATTATTCTTAACTCCTTGTATGGCCAATTCATAGCATCATATCATAGTAGAGTAATTGTATTTTTTCTTCCTCTTCTATTTATCTAATCGAAAAAATCTGTTGCTGTGTGTATGCCTTGTTTGTTTTAACAGACTACACTCAGTGAGCATGACAATGAAATGTCAAGGAGATTGATGAAGTTACTTGAGAAGTTGAGAAATACAGATCGTGCATATTACCAGTTATGCCACCTTGTCAGGCAAGGTGAACAGCCCAAAGAAGGATTCCTCTTTCTTGCAAACCTTGTTGAGGACCAGATGGGTGGTAACAGTGGGTATGCTGAATGGATGTTACAGATATCCCGGCAAGTGCAGCAATCATAATAAACAGGTATGGCTTGTATTCCGTTATAGAAAAAATTTAGTTAAATCTTGTGTTTTTTCAAGGTGTGTTATGAATGGACACTGAATTTTACGATATGAATATCCAGTATCTTTGACTGACTATTGTAGTATTATCCTTGAAAAACTGTTTTAGTTCCTTGAAGGCAGAGCTTATGTTTTAAATTCCTATAGATGATCTGAATATAATCACTTATCAACTTTATATATTGATTCCCTCTTTTGGCAGCTTCCCTGGCTAAATAAGCAGTTTTTAAAGTCGGGTTTTATTATTTGTCTCGCAAGTGAGGACCATTTCTTTCTACATTGGAAATGTATTGAATCTATCCTTTCTGGTGGTCGGACAAGCATCCTTGAGCTGGCTAAATTGATCGTGACTTGTGAGTAGGATGCTTTTGGGAGATTGTTGATGCATCCTGAGATGTATCGATTAGGTTAAACATGTTTTTATGTCTCCGATAGAGGGAAAAGAGGAACTTTTTTGTTTTTGTTATTTAACCTTGTGAGATAAGTTGTCATTTTCTGTCTTGTATTTCCTTTTGTCGTCACCTTATGGTTGATTCTTTCATTGTAGAAAAAGAAAGTAGATGGAGAACTGAGAAGAGATGGCATGTCAAATCTGTCTTGCGAAATCGTAAATTTTGATTGTTGACAATTGTTATTTATTCTGCTATATAATGATGAAACATTTTTTCTTTCAAATTTCAATTTTTTTGGTACATAAAATTTAGGGACAGAGATGGGCACCTCAGACAATTTACATTCACTACATCCTAAGACGAGTGGACACTTGATTTTGCAATATGTAGGCAAAAATATTTTATTTTACAATATTTTTAAATTTTTATAATTTTGACACTATTGTAATTTAAGCAAAGAATAATTGTATATTTTCACTATCTTTATAATTCATTTTTATATTTCTGTTAGTATTAACAATCTATAATATATAAATATTATTTACTTTTATGTTAATATTTAGTAACACATACTCTGATAAAGTATTAATAATTCTTTCGTCCATGGAAGGCAGGAAATCTATGACATAATTCGAAACTAAAATTATCTCCATTACTATTATATGATTGTGGAATGATGATTTTCTTTTGAATAACAGCTGTCCATGACGACAAATCATTCTATTGAATTTTTTTGAATTACTCTCTCTTATATTTTAATTTTTTTATTATATTTAATTTATTTACACTTCTGATATGTATATTTAATGATGATATTCAACTATGCATGTAAGTTTTACTTTTGAGAAAACAGAGATTTTTTAAAAAAGGATATTGAATATGAAATGATATTGACGATCATATAAATATTTAAATAATTATTATTGTTAAAAAAATTTCGTTAAATATTACATATATTACATAATGCGGTCTATTTCTAAAAATATTATTCAAAATAATATATTATCCATTATTAAATAATAAAATTAAATATAAAATAACTATACAAGTATTTAAAAGTAAATTTTTTTAATTATTATATATATAAAAAAAATATGGTCCTCACCTATTCATAAAAAATTGCAAAAATATTTAATAAAGATGTCGGGGTTCAAATTTTATTATTTTTTTTAAAAGAAAAACAATGCGGGGTGTATAAAAAAGTAGAAACAAGAGTGAAAACAAAAAAGAAAATCAAACCTGTTGGGTCAGTAAAACCAGTCCAGTTTTTTTTTTTTTTACTTAGGATGAGGTATTGCAGCTATGAACACTGGGGTGTAAAGAGAAATGAGAGGGACCCGGGCTTTCGACGAGGCCCAGCACTTCAGCTCTTCTTCCACCGTTTGCACCCTTTTATTCTTTTGCCTCGTTTGCACTCCTTTATCTCTCAAGGCTTATACCACGCACATTTGAAATCAGATTAGTGTAAATGAGGGCAGCGGCGGCGATGGCTCGGAGGAAGGTGCGGCGGTAGTTTGCGAAGATGGTGGCGGTGGTGGTTATGCGAATGCAGTGCGGAGGTTGACGGAGGGTTCGCGGCGCTGATTTGTACAAGCAATACTCGAAACCAAGATTAACAACTATGAAGAAGAGACAAGAGTTATACTAATAAATAAAAAGTAATTAAAGTGATAGTTTATTTTCAAACACACTATTCAAAAGTCCCTTAAACAACAAAGTGAAAGTGAAGACATCATAAGGAAAAAAAGGCAGAAAACATCATAACTCTGTTAAGAAAGTAGCTAAAGAACGGAACCAACAAGCAGCCTCACTCCTGTGGCTTCTCCCATTTGAGAGACTTCACCACCTCCCAGGTGAAGTCAGGGTCCTCTCTTCCAAAGTGACCATAAGCAGCAGTTTTCAAGAACCTTCCATTTCCACCCCTTTTGAGGTCCAAATCAATGGAAATCATTCCAGGCCTGAAATCAAAATTTTCCTTCACAATCTTCAGAATCTCCTTGTCTGGAATCTTCCCAGTCCCATAAGTGTCCACAAACACTGATAAGGGGTGAGGAACGCCAATTGCATATGACATTTGCACAAGGCACCTTCTAGCAAGACCACTAGCCACAATGCTCTTTGCAGCCTGTCTAGCAATATAGGCTCCACTTCTGTCCACCTTGGTGGGATCCTTCCCAGAGAAGGCACCCCCACCATGAGCTCCCCAACCACCGTATGTGTCAATGATGATTTTGCGCCCTGTGAGACCCGCATCTCCATGAGGACCACCAATCACAAACCGCCCTGATGGATTCAGATGGAAAATGGTCTTCTCATCCAAGTACTTCTCAGGTATAACAGCCTTGATAACATGTTCTTTCAGATCAGCAGCAATCTCATCATTGGTAACAGTTTCATCGTGCTGGGTTGAAATTAGGACAGTGTGGACACTAACTGGGACCATAGCACCATTATCATTGTAATACTCCACAGTGACTTGGGTTTTTCCATCAGGTCTTAACCATGTGCATGTACCATTCTTCCGCACTTCCGTGAGGCGAGCACCCAGCTTGGTTGCAAGGACATGGCTGAGAGGCATAAGCTCAGGTGTTTCATCTGTGGCATAGCCAAACATGTGGCCCTGATCACCGGCACCTATCTCCTCGGGTTGCTTGGTTAGGTTGCCATGGACTCCCTGAGCAATATCAGGGCTTTGTTGTTCCAGGTAGACCAGCACCTTGCAGTTGTCAGCATCAAGACCAACATCATCGGACACAAAGCCTATAGAACGACAAGTTTCTCGTACAATCTTCTCGTAGTCCACATTCGCCTTAGTTGTGATCTCTCCGAACACCATGACCAAGTTGGTCTTGGTGCAGGTTTCACAGGCAACCTTGCTCTCTGGATCTTGCTCCAGGCAGGCATCAAGCACTGCATCAGAAATTTGGTCACAGAGCTTGTCAGGGTGACCCTCATTCACCGACTCAGAAGTGAACAAGAAGGTATCCATTCTCCCAAGTTCTGAGCTACAAAAACCAAATAAGGGTTAAAAATATAGACACAATTGCCTCTGCGACACGACGGGATGATTTAAAAATCATGCTAAAATTAAACGGCCCACAGATCAAGGTCAAGAAATTTTGATTCTAGGAAGAGTAAAGAAACCCTGTCCTTATATCTTAAAAGCATAAAGGTGCATTCTTCACGTTCAAGAAAATAAAAAGCATTTTACCCCTAGTGGAAAAAGAAACAAGATATGTAAAACAAAATATTCTCAAAATTGATAGATAGCTCCGAGATATAGTCGATCATCACCAACTGATTTACTTTGCTTAATACAAATCAACTCTAGCGATTCACAGATGCCCAATCATGCATGGAATCAGAAAGATCCCTCAATCCTCAGCTTCAAATGTAGCAATAACTCAGTATAATACACAACTGAAGAAAAAACACAGCAAAACCTCTAGAAAAATTGCATCTTTTTTCAATTCCTTCCATTATAAAAAAAAAAAATCACATATTGTAACAAAATTAGGCCACCGCAATTAGAATTCCATAGCAAAGAATTCAATCATGCACGAATAGAATAGAATAATATTGTGACATAGATTAAGCATACATGCAAATAATCAAAGTGACAGAAACCTAAGTGAGAACCTTTTACACTGTAGAAATAGACAGAATGAAGAGGGCACCAACCCTGAACTCCTATCAGGTTTAGCTAAACTTCGTGCCACTCTTACGCCGCGGATTTAGGTTGGCATTTTATAGTGACCCGAATGGATTAGGATTCGACCAACTGTCCCACCTTGTATGTTTTTAAGCTTTGCTGTCTTTAACAACGTATGGACACTTGTCCATAAAGTCATTTAATTTTCTTATATGACAATTAAAAGAATATTCAACTTTTTTGGTTTTTTTAAATATAAACTTGTTTTCTCGTAATATTATTTTGTTAATTTCTATTTTCTTTATAAAAGATAAAAATATAGCCTGAAATGTAATTTTGCATTTTAATTTTTTAAAATAGTTGTGTAATTTTGACTGGTGTAGATAAAGGTAAATCATGCCTTGGAGTTTAATTTTTTAAAAAATTTTGAAAAATGCGGTGAGCGTGGATCGAACACGCGACCTTCAGATCTTCAGTCTGACGCTCTCCCAACTGACCTATCCCCGCAATTGAAATAAATAGTTTCATTAAATTTTAAAACCTCTATACTTATCAATAATGTTTCCAAAATATATAAATGGTGTTTTTTCTATTTTGGGCTGGATTGACTTCTATATTTAATCTTGAACATCAATCAATTCCAAACAAAATTTATACATACGATATCATTCATATTAATAATAGGGGTGTTAGTGACGTATATTTATTTATGAAAATATGTTAAGTTAAATTTATATTTAGAAGCGGAAAAAAGATTATATTTAGGAATTATTTAAGTAAAGGTATATAAATACGATTATGAAGTTGTTGTAAAACATTTGAAATATATTTAAAAGTTACATTGCTATTAGTGATGTAAAGATGACTCACGGATGACAAATTTTAAACTTTGTAGTTATATTCTTTATATGTATAATATTTATTCAATACTTTAAAAAATAAATTACATAATAATTGACTCAATCCAGCCTATTTTATAGTGAATTTTATTTAAATTTTAAATTAAATTGATTAAATGATGAATTAATAAAATCGAAGGGATTTTTTTTTCAAAATTGATGCAACTTTATGAATATTCTTAGATATTCTTAGTGCAACTATATCACATACATGTTTTTAACTTACATTTTATAATTTAATTTGTACTTAAAAGGGGTAAACTACGTTTTATATTTCGTTAATATTTTAAATATATTAAACAGTTTTAAAATTTTCATATTATTTCTTATCAATATAAAATTTAAACATATATTTTTATTTTTTTGTTAGAAAGATGAAAATCTCACGTAATGATTTTAACACGTAAAATTCATTTAATAATAATAAAAAATATCTTGAAAAAATATGTTTAGATTTTTGAACGATTAAAATAATACAATTTTTTTGGGTATTATAGCTTCATTTAGCAATTTTTTTTATATCTATTTGGTCTTTCATCAAGTAAAATAAATTTTACTTATCTTCTTCAGTCGAAAACAAAATCAACTAAAATAGGACAGCTAAATTAGGGCTGGTATCTACTCTGTTATTGGATTGTTTCAATATTTTAACCTGAAATATCATTGTGGAATGGTTCCGTAGCTCAGTTGGTTAGAGCGTTGGTCTTATGAGCCGAAGGTCGCGGGTTCGAGCCCCGCCGGAACCATTGTCAAAATTTAGTTTTGTTTTTGTTTATAAATTTGCTTTCTTGTAACGCTATTACATGTTTTTTATTTATATATTTTGTGCCTGCATAGAACTTGTGAAATGTGTGTAACCTAACATCAAATCGCAGTCAATGGAGGTTTTAATATTATGTCGCAAATTAATACCCCAGAAGCTTTTAGCTAAGTATTGGTTATGACAATGGGCTTGAGACATCTTTGTATGCCCATAAAATTTCCTCACAAAAGACGGCTTTGTTTTATTTACTGTAATAATATAATTTTCTTTGCAAAGATTAAAATTCTGTTATAAAAAAACATTTTAACCTTTGTTTAAGAGGAGTACTGATTTCTTTATCTTTGTAAACCAATATGCCCTATCCTTGTAAGTTAAAAAAAAGTGTGCTTTGGGATAAATTTTTATGGACATGTGGGCCGTTTCGGAAAAAGGGATCAAGATTTAGACCATAATCAAACATTGAATCGATTCATCACTTTAAAGAGAACGACGTCAACTAAAATTAAGTTTTGGCGTATACTACTCAGGAATTTCATAGTGTTATGCCAAATTGTACTACAAATTTAACAACGACAAAAGATAAGCGACAAAAGATAAGAACAGCTTCCTTGCAACATATATTCTCTTCACATCGATCTTATTCCTCCCTGCTTGGTTCACACTACGGACTTATATCCATCAAAACGCCACCAAATTAGTTGACGAAATGCCAAAAAGTGCTCTGCTTTAAGCTTCGGACATGATGCAATCAATAGCTTGTTTGCAGATACCCGTCATTGTGGCCTCCGGTCCATAAACCTGGAACCACAACATCGCCTCAATCGCATAACAAAATACAGAAAAAGAATTTTGTAATTCAACAAGACTCCAATAAAAGCGTGAGCAAATTTATGGCACATTTTAAAGCGTGATGCCTACAAAGATTGTCATCCTCATTCCTTACCTGAATTGGTACTCCGAATTCCTCTCCCAATGCACGCATCTTTGCCAAACCAGTCTGATAGTTTGGACCACCTCTTCTCACAAAGATGTGGACTCGCGCTGCCTTAAGCTTTGCTTCCTGTTTGAGTGATGGAGGAACCAACTCATAACTTTCAAAGTAACAAGTTGAAGCGTACTAAGGATACAATTAACATTAACATATTAACATACCTTCTCTTTCAGAGCTTGAATAATCCCGCTGAATGTGACAGCAACGTCAGTGAAATTTGCTATGCCACCTCCAATAAGAAGGGCTCTCTTACGACCATCAGGGTCTGCAGTAGCACACTGCAACACAGTCATGGCTCATGAGCACAATCTTCACAAATGATGTACTGATAAAGCCACTAGCTATGACCAATTAGCCAAGTTTAAGGCACAAGAAAGAAAAAGAATATATCAATTAGATATGTGAGCTTTACATCAATTATGACTCTTGCATACTGCAACACTTCTTCCTCATTTGGTGCTCCACTATACTCAGCATAGTTACCAAGCTCTGATGCATAGCCTAAATCTCCAACCTAGTGAACAAAATGTATATCATTAACTCACTAGATGACGTACTAAAATCGAACTTCCTCAATAATCAATTACTGTTGGAGAGGGTTTTTAATTCACCATTTTAGCCAGAATGAAAATTAATCCATAAAATATGGAAGCTTACAGTATCAGCATAAATTACACTTGCACCAGCTCCGGCTACCATTGTCCAGATGCGTCCTTTTGGATTCAATACAGTAAATTTCAACGAAGCATCTGTCTGTAATATGAACAAAAAAAAAAAAAAATAAAAATTAAGAATCCTCGTACAGCGAAGTTCCACTAGCAATTATTATAACATCGAAGTACGAATTTTACAAAACAAAGGTACTGTAAGAACATGATAACTGTAAGGTGATCAACTGTAAATATATGGGCCACTACTTCAGGAGCTATTTCTCAACTTTATCATAATGACAACACTCAACTTTATCAGAATGACAACAAAAAATGCTGAGAATTCTGATAGCATTGTTCTATTTCTTTTTATTGATTTTCCTAGTTCTCACAAAGTGCTCTATGCCATACATAGTTATAGATGTGGTCCAAAATCCTTGTCTGAAAATTAATGCAACTACATAACATCTAAAATAAACCGGACAGAAGAAGATTTTATCCTTGATATATCGCTAAATTTTTATCCTTAATATATAACTAAGTTTACTTAGAGTATCTAATACTATTTTTCTTTAAAAAAAATTGATACCTTATAAATAAATAAAATTGTTTAAATTTTTTGTTATGTGCTTTTACTGTTACTGTTTTCATTTAATGAGAGTATTAAAAAGTTATATATATTAAGTCATTTCTCTTATATGCTATCATATATATGAGTTATTATTGATAAAAAAAACAAGTTCAGAGATTAAAAGAGAAATTTTAAAATATTTCAGTTAAAAGAGGTAATATAATATTAAGAATAAAATACAAATATACTTTTCAGAAACTTAGGTTAAATTTTTATAAGTTATTAAATACTCAATTTGAAAAAATAATTTATTGATTGGTCAAAATAAAAATAAGTATATATGGAAGATATAAAACTTATTCAAGTCTAAAATAAAAAAAATACCTTATCATCCAATGAATGAATGAAGCTTTCTGAAGGACTCATAACTCTTCCTAAAGGCAATGGAAATTCTATATCGCCCCACCTGAAAGCATTAAGATATATAGATTAGAAACAAAAAGTTAAATGCACTAGATACTTAATTTTCATGGCTTAAAAATTTAAATGTTTAATTCTTAACAAAATATATACTTGTTGAAGTTCTTGAATGCAGCAGTGTCATCCAATTCCCCTCTCATATTCAGCGGATATGGCTTTTCATTCACCAGTGTAAATGGACTCATCTCAAGGAAACAGAAGTCCAGATCTATGAGCAAGATGGGAGTTCAAAAAAGGTTAGACAAATAACAGTTAGCATTTTTTTATAGAGAAGTAATACACAAATAAATCCTATCTTGCACAAAATTGAGTATTTAAAATCTCACCTTATTTTATATAAGTGAAATAGCCCAAACAATATTCATTTTTCTCTTCAACTACTCATGCATAAGTGAGTTAAGATGAAAGGCTTAAAACCACATGTTAAAGTTCTAAAGCATTTTCTAATTCTACACTGCGGAGTTCATATTATGCTTTAGGTTCTAAAACAATGAGATGACCAAGTAGTTTTCAAGCTTGTTCATTGCATACCTTGAAAGACAGCAAACACACCCTGCATGAAATCACCTATTGTCCCCTGAATCTGTAAATTAGAGTTAGAGTAAGCATTTGTTAGATGCACAAGAAATAAGAAAAAAAAACTACTAAAAATGAAGAAATAGTGTATACAGACAAGCATTATCCTAAAGAAATAGAAGTTAAAACTCTCAAAATCTTAAGATAGTGCGAAAGGTTAGAACCAAACGACACTAAACACATCACACCCAAATCATGCAGTCACATTTTCACTTTTTCACCAACATGATACAAGCTCCCAAGCAAACACACAAGAAACTGATAGACATAAGGGAAGTGTCAAAATACTGACCTCCAAAGGAAGTGTAGCAATCAACGGTGCGCATGCCTCCGGAGTCAACTGTTTTTCCGTTGGAAGGAATATAGTTTTAACCTGACACAAACACGGAATCATACGAAACACAGCAAATAAAACAGTAACACTAATTCAATTTAATCTAACCACAAGTCAATAACACCTTATCCCAATTCTCTTCAATATCAATGCCCCCGCATTCAGAGAAGCTGATGGTAGAGCCAAGCCTTTCAGAAACCATGGACAAATAATACTCTTGGTCGTGAGGAACAAACGGTTCAACAATGAATGTAGTTATAGGCACCTTGCAATCTCCAACCTACCAAACATTCAATACAATAAAAGGTCAGGAAACGAAGATGAAATGTTGAAACTTAATACCACATTTTTGCTTCCTGTATTCGTCATTTCGCAAATTTAATTCCTCCATCTTTCTTTTAACAAATTTCAATTCCTACAAATTCATCTATCAACAGAAATTCAGACATGCAGTGTAACAGAGTGTGAGCTAAGCATTTCCGCTAAATAATATTGAATATATCAGGTTGATAAGAGAAATAGTACAACTAAAATAGCAGGAGAATCAAAACGGTGAAAAAAATGGAGACAACAAACAAAACCAAATTAGTGAAACGAGTGAGAAAATACATGGAAAAGAGAAAAGCAAGCACGGAAGAGTTTTCATTTAGAGGAATGACCTCAACGCAGAGGTGTGTTTTGACAAACTCAGCCACTTCAGCTACGTCCAAATTGAGAGCCACTAAGCCACTCTTTCCGAGCATGTCCGGTTTCACGACCAACTTTTTTGACGACAACCACGGATGCTGGTCTGTTAGTTCAGCGAAGTCCGTCGAGTGTGTAGCCTGCGAAGAATCGAAGTCCGGAACAGACATTTGAAACAAGTTTCGATTGAATATTGAAATGAGGAGACGGCATGCAAATTATGGAAACCTGAACAGAGAGTATGTCAAGGTCTATAGAGGCGAGGCGTTTGAGGTGGTCCTTGAGAAGCCTCTTGGAGTGGTACTCTCTGATCATCTTCCTCGCCATTTTACGATCTCAAACGCAAAGATGAGGGAATGCAGAGTATGTGCTCTGTGTTTCTGTGCTCTGTGCTGTGTTCTGTTCTGTACTCTGCTCTCTTATTATGCACTGTGGGAACCAGGGAAGGAGGGGTAATTGCTTCCTACGCTACCAACTTTTCAAATCACGCCAAAATGGCATAATTAGCAATACTCCAATGGTAGTGTACAACGCTGCTTTAAGGTTTTCTTCACTCAAATTAAAAAAAAAAATTACTTTTTTCTAATTTTAATAATATAAGAGTTAAAAAGGTTACCAATTAGATATTTTTTTAGGTTTTTTATTTTAATATATATTTATGCCTCATTAACTAATAATCAAAATTTTCTAATATATTAATTAAATTAAGACTATCATTACGAAAATTAAAAGTAATATATAAATAAGAAATTTTATATAAAAATTGTTAGTTAAAAAGAAATGAAAATAATATTTTTCTAAAACATTTTTAATCATATTTATTAAAGTACATAATTAATTATATTATTATTATATATAGAATAATCGCACTTTTTATCATTCGTCTGTGATCATTAAACGAATTTAACCTTTTTTCTGTATATTTTGTTGTTAAATTTTTTCAACTTTATCATTTCATCAATTTGTTAAATATATAATAAAGGATTAAGCTTTTTTTTTGTTTTTAACGTTTTCTTATAACTAATCAAATTACTAATCAAAGTAATCAAATTTGAAAATGTAACAATGAAATATGTAAAAAAAATGTATAAAAATAGTAAATACGAAAAAGAAACTTAAATGATAAAATTGATAAGTAAATAATAAATACTTTGATTGATAAAATATAGTTGCGAGTTTGGTGTAAGAGAAGGATGAGAATGATCTTGTCGTGAATCATCATGCTGGATTATGCGGGATTATATTTTGTCATTTTCGTTCTGCACTATTCCACCTTGGTATCCATCAACACATTACTGTGGGCAACGCAATTATTTTCTTAACTAAAATTAGGCCAATGTTTTAGGCGACTCGATTATTTTCTTAACTAAAATTAGGCCAAGATTTTAATGATATATGTTGTCATATCACTATGATTAAGAGTCTAATTTTGATCATAGTTAATACACTTTCTTTTATTCAGGTTACACTTTCAACAAAATCTTATATTTAATGATGTGCAATGCAATAAAACAATGTATGATTAACATTTTCCAATTTTATCTATTAGTTAAAAACTTATTTCAAGTGTTATATTCAAAACTATGTATAAAGTTTTTGTCATTTAACTAACAACTAACACATGATAATCTTGTATTTAAGCAGTCATTACTTGTAACCTCGGATAGAGTGGTTTATGGTTTCTGAAACAAGTCAAAAAAACAATTTGATCCTGTCTACAGGAAAGAAATAGACAAAACCTAATTGGAAGTAGTTTGTCGTTTGTATCACCTATCTTCCCTAGGTTCTGCACTTCGATCTTATCAAATATTGTATGTTAAATTAATTAACACGTACTCTGATAAGGTATTAATCATTCTTTCATCCATGAACGGCAGAAAATCTACAACATAATTAAAAAATAAAATTATCTCCATTATTATTTTAACATGATAATAATTATTTGATTGTGGAATGATGATTTAGTGTTGAATAACAGTTGTACATGACCGCACATCATTTTATTTAATTTGTTTTAATTACTATTTTTTTCTTATATTTTAATATTTAATTTATTTATACTTCTAATTATTTATTTTCAATTACTTTTTTAGAATTTGTTCAGTTACTTTGTAATTTTTTTATGTAGTTAAAATTAAAAAGAATATAGTATTACCAGATATAATGCAATGTGAAAATTATACATATTAAAATTATATAAAAAAAACTTAATAAAATAGTATTTTAATAAAAGAGTTCAAAAGTTTTAAAAAATTAAATTTAATTAATAATCATTAAATCAATTAGTTTAAATAAAATTATTTATCCAAATAAGAAATCATATAAAACTTCTAACAAAATAAATAGAAGTAATAAAAAGTTTAATAAGTAAAAAAAATCTAAAATTATAATTACATATATATTATATTTTTGTCTAAAAAGTTAAATTTTATTTATATAATAAAACTTATATAACTATATATTTTTATGTTATTTTATATTTATCAAATAATTTAGCAGTTAGTACTATCAAACGTTTCTAATATTATAAACTAATCTATCTGCTCATAACTTACAAGTAAAATGTTTATAAATTTGTGAGCAATTTATCAACTATTACCTAATTATTAACTGGTTTATCAAACACACTTTTATTATATTATAAATAAAAATCACAATTATTTTATTGTAATAGATTACTTCCATATATTTATTTACACTGAAGACTTATATACTGTTTTGTATCTAATTATTACTTTATCTTCATATGTTGCTACCGTGTCATCTAAATTTTCTTTGAACTATTTATAATAGTGTAAAAATATTAAAAGTACATTTGCCATCATGAAATAAGATTATGTAAAAATAAAATACACATATGGACTAAAAAAAAGTGTAATTATGTCAATTCTTTAAATTAATTTCTGTCAACTAGAGTAAAATAAAACAATCTTTTATGTTAATATTAGTTCGTGGGTTAAACGTTATATTTGTGTTGTATTTTTACATAATTTCATAATTTACAATTAAGAATTGAATATTATAAATGAACATACTTATTTATAATTCTAAATTCAAACATAAAATTATGTTTTCCTTTTTAATATTTTATCATTGCATGTTAATTGTAAAATATACATGGTCAAATCATTTGAGTTAATTTAAATATTTTTAGAAGTTAGTATAAATTATAAATATTTATATTATTATATCTTGACTCTTTTATATTATATTTATATTAAAAAAATTATGTTTTTAGAATATAGAAAATATTATCATTGTACTGTAATTTATAAAACATATTTAGTGGTGATTTCCTGATGAGTTTTTCAACAAATTAAATTTTAAAGAAATCTATTATTTACAGATATCTTACATGGTATACAGTTTTTTTCAATTTAAGAAAAATTTATTACATGACTATATTTATAATATAAATTCTTTAGGTAATTTTTTTAGTCTAAACCACTTTTTGTGATCTGCAATATTTTTGTGCTCCCTATGGTATCATACCACTTTTAAGAAATAGATAATCAATTATACTCTAATGCTAAGTAATTTTTGAAAACATTTACTTTTATTATTTTTTAATTTTTACTTAATTATGTTCAAATAAATTTTACCTAAGAATATGTTTAGTTGTATTTGAGAATTCATATATTTTTTTTCTCCAGAAATATAAAGTTTCATTACGAGTTCCAAAGATTAAAAAACCAATTTATTATTGGAGAAATACTGGATGATGCAGGAACAACTTGTTCAATTTAAGTAAAATTTCTTGCATAAGAAATAATTATTTCAGTGAGAAAAATATGACAAGTCAAATTAATTAAGTTTCCAAGTCAAATTTATTTAAAATATATTAAGTGAAAATAAAAGAATATAAAAACATGAGTTTTTAAAATTTTCTTAAAGTTTTCTATTACATTCTAAGTAAATTAAGTGGATGATACTTGAATCTACACTTTTAAACAGAAAGAGATACATATTAACTATCAATTATAACTTTTAATAAATATTGGATTACTCATTATTTTAAGAAAACTCACTCAATTTCTTAAAATAAATTGATGTAAAACTTTGAGAATAATATGAAACCAAAACTATAGTTAAAAAAACTCTCTAAAGAATTTATTATAAATGTCTTAAGTAATTTTTTTAAAATATAAAGTAAAAGTAAAAAAATATAAAAAAATGAACATTTTAAAGTTTCTTAAAATTCTCTATTTATTATGAATATCTTATGACAAAAATTAGATAATTAAAGTTACAGTTATATAATAATAACTAAATTGCTACACTCTTAAATGAAAACAATTGTCTATTAACTATCCATTATATTTTTTTAATTATTTTAACAAACCACCAATTCTATTTGGTAAAAAACTACAATAAGATAAAAGTGTTTATGGGGACCACAAAAGTGTTGTGGAACCAAAAAAAAGTAATTTAGGAAATTTTTAAAAGAATCTATTTTTCAAATATTTACTTCTTAAGAATAATATAACATTAATAACTCAGGAAACTTTCTAAAGAATTCTTATTAGAAATGTCTTAAAGTAAAATTTATTTGAATGTAAAATAATGTGGAAACCACAAAAAGGTATAAGTTTTATTTTAAAAAAAATTGTTGACAAATCATAAAAATGATGTGGGAACCACAAAAGTGATTTAAGATACTTTTGTTGTGTATGAGTTTTCACATCTATTTAAACTCCACCCCTATGTTGTGTATGAGTTTTCTTTAAATTCTCTATATATTATGAATATCTTATAACAAAAATTAGATAATTAAAGTTACAGTTATATAATAATAATTAAATTGCTACACTCTTAAATAAAAACAATTGTCTATTAACTATCCATTATATTTTTTAATTATTTTAACAAACCACCAATTCTATTTGGTAAAAAACTACAATAAGATAAAAGTGTTTAGGGGACCACAAAAGTGTTGTGTAACCACAAAAAAAGTAATTTAGGAAATTCTTAAAAGAATCTATTTTTCAAATATTTACTTCTTAAGAATAATATAACATTAATAACTCAGGAAACTTTCTAAAGAATTCTTATTAGAAATGTCTTAAAGTAAAATTTATTTGAATGTAAAATACTGTGGAAACCACAAAAAGGTTTAAGTTCTTTTTTAAAAAAAATTTGTTGACAAATCATAAAAATGATGTGGGAACCACAAAAGTGATTTAATATATTTTTGTTGTGTATGAGTTTTCACATCGATTTAAACTCCCTATGTAAATTTTACTTTAAGATACTTTCACATCTATGTAAATTTTTACTGTAAATATAATGTATATATATATTTATATATAAAACATTTATTGATTATAAGTTTGAAGTCACAATCACATGTGATACTTGAAGTTATCCTCTTAAATAAAAAGAAATGTGTATTAATTATTAATTGTAACTTTTAATAAACACTTAATTCATTATTTTAGCAAAATCCACTCAAATACTTAAAATTGATGTAACCTTTTGAGAATGATATAATATTGAAGGATCACAAAATATAGTTTAAAAAACTCTCCAAATCTTTATTAGAATATTTTAAGTAAAATTTATTTAAAATATATTAAGTGAAAATAAAAAATAAAAATGAGTATTTTAAAATTTCTTAAAATTCTCTATTATATTACAAATATTATATAAATAATAAATAAATGAAATTATAATCATATTGTAATACTTAACCCATTACATTCTTAAATAAAATAGTTGCATATTAATTATTAAATACAACTTTTAATTATTTTATTAAAATCAATTCTATTTCTTAAAAATGAGAAACAGTGTAAGGAGACAAAAGTGTTTGTAGGACCACAAAAGTGCAGTGGACAGAAAAATTAGTTTGGAAAATTCTTAAAAAAATCTTTATGTTTTTTAAGAATAATATAAGATTGTGGAGATAAGAAAATAGTTCATGAAACTTTCTAAAGAATTCTTTTTAGAAATGCCTTAAAAGTAAAATCTATTTGAATGTAAAATAATGTCGTGTTAAATATGAAAGTGTGAGTTTAAAAGTGTGAGTTTAAGTTCTATATTGAGTAAAAATGAAAAAAATTAAATAAAAATGAGAAAGTTGAGAATAAGAAAGAAGACCCACAAACTTTAATGCCTTCAAGGTTTTGGGTTAAAGGTGGTGTTATTCTCTTCTGTGGTATGACTCTTGTCTTGTTTAATCTTTTCGATGTTTCTCTCATCGGATTTTCTGAACAAGTAGTATCAGAATCGATTGTTCGTCTTTGTGACCGGTTCATACGAGTACAATTTGATTCCTTAGGTACTCGTGTTCGAAAATGCTTCCGCTCATTGTTAGGTAGAAATAAGAAATTTTAACAACATATTATAAATAAGACCCATAAATCTAATGTTTTAAATGTTTTGAGTTGAAGATGGTATCATTTCCTTATGTGATTTGACTCTTGTCTCATTTTTATTTAATCTTTTCGTTATTTCTCCTTTCGAATTTTTCCAATGGAAACTAAAAAAAAATATAAGTTTTTTTATTAAAAAAAATGTTGACATATGATAAAAATAAAGTGGGAACCACAAATTATTTAAGATACTTTCGTCTTGTCTGAGTTTTCACATCTATTTAAACTCCATCCCTTTTGTCAAAATCCATTACCTTTTAAACCATTCGCTTCTTTTTTTTTTCTCTATCTCTAATTTTCATTTGGTTGTGTAAGTTTGACTTTTGGGTTTGGGAAGAAGCCATGGGGTTTCAAAACTGGGCCCTGATAACTCTAACGATGAATTTGTGTATTAGTCTATGTGTGAATTGCATTGATGTTGTTGAAACTCATAATCATTTACACAAAAAAATATTTCCCCAAAATGGTTTCATTCAACGAAATGGCACCCGTTTTTTTCTAAATGGGAAGCCACTCTATTTCAACGGATTCAATGCCTACTGGCTAATGACTTATGCAGCCGACCCATCTACAAGTCCTAAGGTCATTACAATTCTTCAAGAAGCTTCCAAATATGGTTTAAACTTAGCAAGAACATGGGCATTCGGTGATGCCGGTTACAAACCCCTTCAAACTGCACCTGGTATTTATGACGAGAATGTTTTCAGGGTAGGCTTGTAGATCTTTCTTTTCAAAAGAAAATAATATTACGCTACATATTAATTTTATATTACCGAATATACTAGTCTAAATCAATATAAGTTATAAAAAAGATATTCCAAGAGAAAAAACGTTTTTTTTTCGAATGTAAAAATAACCATTTGACTTTGTTATTTTATTAAGAAAATAAACGTATGACTTTATTATTTAATAAAAGGTGCGAAAATATAATTCACGTTAAATTTGATGTTTGTTCAAATGGTATTGTAAATAAGTGGTGGTTTTACATGGTTTGCAGGCACTGGATGTTGTGATATCAGAAGCAGCAAAATATGGGGTACGATTGATTCTAAGCCTGGTAAATAATTGGAAAGATGCTGGTGGAAAGAACCAGTATGTTCAATGGGCAAAACAACGTGGTCAGAGACTAAACAGTGAAGACGACTTCTTCTCAAACCCCGTCACTAAGCAATACTACAAAAATCATGTCAAGGTAAGAATCATAAATATGCTCATGCATTCACAGCATTTCAATTACTGTCATATTTAAGTAAAGGATTATCTCTAATCACTATGATTAATGCAGACTGTGTTGACAAGAAAGAATACAGTGACTGGATTAATATATAAGGATGACCCCACCATTTTTTCATGGGAGCTCATGAATGAACCTCGTTCTTTAGATTTATCTGGAAAACAAATTCAGGTAATTTTTTCTCTGATTTGTCATTGCAAAAATAAAGTGATATGGTGTCTGAAAAGAAAGTTTGTTAACTCACAGGATTGGGTGAGGGAGATGGCTGCTTATGTGAAGTCCATTGACAAGAATCACTTACTGCAAGTAGGGTTGGAAGGATTTTACGGTGAATCACGAAGAACACAGTTCAATCCTGCATACAATGTAGGAACTGATTTCATTTCTAACAACCTTGTTCCTGAAATCGATTATGCCACCCTTCATCTCTACCCTCAATGGTAATATTCCTTTTAAAATGTTTTCATTTTTTTCACTTCGTAATATATATCCAAACTTTGTAATAGTATATATATCTGAATTGATTGTTGGTTTTTGGACGCAGGGTGCCGGCGTTTAACCATTCAACACAAGATTCCTCCATTGAAAGATGGGTTAGTATGCATATTGAAGATTCAAATAATGTTTTGCGAAAGCCCATTCTTATTACGGAGTTTGGGTGGCCGTCGAGAGTTCGAGGATACCCCATTGCCAACAGGGCCAGATTCTATGAAAAAATATACAATAGGGTATACTATAGTGCGAGGAACAGAGGAGCATGTGCAGGTGCAGCTTTTTGGCAACTATTTGTGCAAGGAATGGGGAATTTGGGTGATGGTTATGAAGTGGTCTTTCAAGAGGATCCTTCCACTACCAAAATCATCTCTCAACAATCTTTAAGGATGTCAAAGATTCGATAGTCATATGTGGTAGAAGCATTCTTTTGATCAAGTAATCCAATATGTCCGATTACCCATCAAATAATATGTCTACAAGCAATAATAAAAACATGACATTGTTTATTTACTTGCACACTCTCTTAAAGTTTGTAGTATTTGGTTGCCCTAAATTTTAATAACTAATTAAAATTACTTTCACCATCACTAATCACAATTTAATAACTAATTAAAATTATTTTTATCATTACTAATCACAATTTAATAACTAATTAAAATATTAAAGCAGTAGAAATAATGAAAGAAGCACAATTTTTCTTGTTCTAGAACTTACATAACACATTTTGTTTTTCGTCCTTTCTTCCTTAAGTTTCAACGAAATCCGTCTTAAGCTACAATTATATCTTTTCACTATTGAACTAAAAATACTTAAATCATTGATTTTATTTAAAAGTTTCAGTTTTTCAAAATATAACTGGAGAGTTAATTTATTAATACAAAAATAATTTTGATTTTTTTAATTAATTTAGAGAACGTTTTCTGTTTTATTATTTAAAAGAAAATTAATCCTATATTAACCAAATCATTCCGTTTTTTTATTATATTTTGTTTACTTTGATTTCCATGTGCATTGGTAAAAAATAGCTACTAAGTATAAAAAAAAAAAATGCTTATATCTATAATAACATAGAAAGAAGCATAATCAAAAATAGGAAACATCAAAATATGACTACTGCATAATGAAAATGGATCCAAACCACAAATATCAATTAGAGATTTTGTTTTGCTTTTGTGGTTGATCGTTTTCTTATCATTGAGCACTGCATTTGAGTTTAAATTGAGCTTATTGATGCATTGTTGCACACGCTTAATTCCATTATCAAGCAAATTCCACATAATTTGTTGAGTTTCTTTGTGTTCACGAGTTTCCAAAACCAAATTATAAAATCACTTCATAATTTGTTGAGTTTCTTTGTGTTCACAGTTTTCAAAACCAAATTATAAAATCACTTCATAATGGCTGTGCAATAAATAATAATAGAATCATCACCATTGATCATATACTATGGACGTTTGTGAATATGTCCAAGTCACTAAAAAGAAGAGCAGAGAATTTCCTTAATATGAATAAAATTAAAATATACTAAATAAACAATTGAGTTTAATCCAAAAATCAAACATTTAGTTATATTGTTTATTTTCTTGAATATAACACTTCATATTGTTATTTTAATAAAATATTACTTATTTTTATTAAAAAAATTAACCTATAGAAAAATAAAACAGATATTAGTATATTGAATTGGGAAACAAATCCTCTTATGTGATTTTTTTCACAGGATAACTTCATGAAAATAAATACAAATGAATATTTTGTACTACTTGGACAAATTTTTTATTTTTTTTCGTGAGTATGTTTTTAGGAGATTTGAAAATATTCAAATAAAATATCTTCTATTAATGTGAACAAAAAAATGACATACATAAGCCAGGAAAGCTAGTGCACAACAAGGACAGTGACGTGCTTAGGTAGGGTGATGAGTTTGGGAAATATAAGGTGCTGTGGGTTTGATTTTTAGGTTAAAAAAAAATATGTTTTGAGCTAAAAGGTGTGAAAAAATATATGCGATTGATAGAAAATTGAAAGTAGAAAATGGAAACAAACAAAGCTCACCATAACAATTAAATTCAATCACGAATCATTTTTATAAACATGGTACGTCTTGTTTTTCTAAAATTTATTTATCTAAATTTTTTAATTTATTCTTAGAATTTTTTATATTTGGGGAATGTGTAAATACTTTATAACATTTCTTAATATGTGAAAAAAGTTATAAGATTTGTTTACATAAATGTTAATGGAAAATTCATAATAAACTCCACCAAATATATCTATCTCATCCTATCACACTTAAACTTAAACATGATGCATTCTTACAAAAACAACTGTTTCTGAAGGTCATGATGAATTTATGTAACTGATACTGCATTTAGTAGTTATAGTTGATTTTTTCTGACCCATAAATAATGTCAAATAGTACAGAGAGGAAACCAGTTAAAGCAATTTAACTTACCATTTTTAACAAATTAAATAACTAAATTTGTTATAATTCTTAAATTGGAGTAGATAACCCTTTAAATTGAAACTTGAATTTGAAAGTTTTGATTTAATTTCTGTGAGTGAAAATTAATTGTACTTTATAATTGCATTTAATAGAAGGGTCATAACCTTTGATCCGGATTATATTTAATGATATAATTGATTATGTATATCTGAATAATGATAATTTATATTTGTAACTAAAGATTTATTAAGTAAAACTTCTAACATAAGAAGTTATTTTGATGATTTTCTTCGATAGTTATAAAAGTATTTTTAGGTAATAGGCATATGGGGTCATTAAATTAGATTATTATTATTATTATTATTATTATTATTATTATTATTATTATTATTATTATTATTATTATTATTATTATTATTATCTTCCTGGAATGACGACAACAGTAGTAACCAAAAAAATTATAATTCACAATATTCACATTATCATACTTATGGTGTGATAAATTAAGGACATACAATTAAAAAAAGAAAAAGATTGAAAGAGTCAAATCAGACAGGTAAACCAAATTATCCCTGTATCCAGTTCATAAATAAGACTTAGATATTCTTTTTAAATTGTCTCTTACTCATTAAATTTATTATTAGGAACAATAACATCACCTTTTAAAGAACATAGTTTAAAATCATTACTAGAAATAATATTAATATCATTAACTACCTTAGTATGTAATTTCATATTTTCTTTCCTTGTCTCCAAGTTAAACATAAGACTTAGAGCTATCATTTTAAAAACAACAGTGTTTACAAGTAAATAATGTAAGACTAATTCTTGCAAAGTCTTTAAACACTTCACCTATATTTTGTGACATGAAAGAGATATTCAAATCAATAAAAACTCGATAATAGAAATAAATAATTTTTTTTATAGTACGATCACATAACTATATAATTTAAGAGAGATATGAATCCCTCTTATTATAAAAAAAGATGAGGTTGTGAATACTTCAAAAAAAGATATTATAAATTTTTACTCTAACACTTTATCTTAATAAGCTTGGCATTTGTTAAAACAAAATTTTTAATCTAAATAAAAACCCACAAAAGTTAAAAAAAAATGACAAGATCCGTCCTTCAACATAATCATATCTTTTAAATATATCAAACGAAAATTTATAAAATCCTTTATGCAATTATATTTAATTTAATTAAAATGAATTTAAAATTTTATATATTCTTGAAAGAATAAATACATTCAAATGTGAACTTTAGGAAATTGTTTTTTTAATCCACTCTTCCCCTTTTTTTTATATTTCTACACAAGAGTACAGGTGGTGATACAATTTGCAACTCCCCTTTCTTTCCTACCATAGTTCCCGTACATAAATTCAAACGCAACAAATCCACACTTTTCATGTTTACAAAAATTTTATTAAAACAATTATATTTTTTTCCTTTTTTTTTAACTCCACCATAATTTAAACAAAAATACGTAACTAATTAGTAATTAATTGCCGAGAAATTATGGAAAATATAAAGAATTTGTGAATATAGTAAGTCTTAATACAAAATTTCATATGAAAATTATAAATAAAGAAGAAATGACAAAAAAAACTAAAATTAGACGTCAATATTTAAACATAACAAAATCAAAATTAATTTTTTATTCTCAATAATTAGTGACAGTCACCCATAAAAAGAACGAAAAATAAAGTTATCAAGATTTAGAAAAAACTAAAAAATAAAGAAAAATAAGTAAAAAGACTATAAATAATTATTGATGCAATAAAATATTTTTTGCATATTAATATTTTTAAAACAAAATTTTTAAAAAAATGTGTAAAATAAAATATTGAAAATATTTCGATGCACATTTTTAAAAAATATAAATTATAATTTAAAGTTATTATAATTATATTTTAAAATAAAAATAAAAATTATTATAATTTTTGTATAAATAAAAATATATTAAAATTAAAATTAATAATCTTTTTAATATTTTATATTTGATTACATTTAAAATATAATTATTAATAATAAAATGCTGATAATAATTTTATTTGAAGAAATAATCGTTTATGTTAAAATATAACTGAGTGTATACAAAAACATAAACACTGCAATTTAAACAATACACTAAATATGATCAAAAGATGATAAATGTAGCAAACCTTAATAATAAAGCATATATTTAAAAGTGAAACCTAATATCTAGACTTAGACCTGTGGAACTCATATTTTCATTTCACTAATTCAGTTAAGACATAATTCACATCACTTTCAAAATACAAAAATAGAGAAAACACTTTCATAAGTAGGTAAGATCAACTTTGATCACGCCAAGTTACATATCATAAATAAAATTTATATCAAACTTTCCTCCAGATAGATTGTTTATCTAACTAGAACCTTCTGATTTTTTTTCAGATAATTAAAGTCATTAAAGTCAAAAGAATAATTATTCCATTGAGTTTTCACAAAGATGGTGTAGGTGGAAGCCCCTGTTACCTACCAAACCTTAACGGCACAGTTAAGATTAATGTTTAGGGTGAATTTAACGTAAAATATTTTTAATCTCCGTCATATAAGTTTTAACCTTTCACACTTGATTGTAATAGATTTCCATTAAAAACACATAGTAGAATGAAATATGGTGTACTCTAATAAGTTTCAAATGCTCGTTTAAGTTAAATAATGAATCTTAGTCATGTGTGGGATTTATAATTCACAATTTTTTTTTTTTTAATGGTCAGGCAGTACATATGTTTCATGTAGCTACCGCTAATTAACATATAATAAGATATTATTTATCTAATAGTTTTGTGTGCCTTTTCTTTTTGATTAACCACATCATTTTAAGTAAGAAAATCTGCGATTAACAATAAATAGTGTGCTAACTGATTAACTATAATGATTATGTGATTTGAGTTATGAATAAGACTACTATATTTGGGTAAGAAATTATAGACGATCCTCGTAATTCTCATACAAATATAATTGAATTAAATATTGAATAAAGAATTTTGATGATATTTTACTTTATTTTGAACTTATTTTATATTTTATTATGTAATTTAATGTATTTAATAATTGAATTAATTTTTTATTTGAATTTAGATTTGATGTACTTGAAATATGTAAATTGTATGTAAGACTTATTTAAGATGAAGACTACTCTACAAACATATGGGCTAATTTACCATAATAGTATAATTTTTTTCCTAAATTACCAAAAAGGTGAAAAAAAAAATTTATTACGGATTTGGATAAGTCGTATGGCATGGTGACGAGATGGTATGAAGAAGTCGTATCACATTGTGATGAATTTTACTGCGGCAAAAAAGTCGTACGACAGGACAGCGACTTCTTAAAGTCGTACCACGTGTGACGACTTCTTTGGCCACATTTGCAAAGAAGTCGTGCCACGTGGCGACGACTTCTTTGGTGGAAATTGCACAGAAGTCTCAGCCACGTGGTACGACTTCTTTGCAAATATGGCAAAAGAAGTCTCCGCCACGTCATACGACTTCTTTGCGAATATGGCAAAACAAGTCTCCCCCACGTGAGATGACTTCTTTGTTTTTCATTTCATACTTCTTCTCTCAACCGTGAATTTCAATGCAATGCCGTGGCGAGGTTCTTCATTCTGAGTCACCAGATGTATATTTCAATTGTTGTTAGAACTGTAATTACATTTACTAGCTTCATTGTTAGTTAGATTAATTAAGAAAGCTAATTAATACTATCATTTAATTCTAATAAACATAGTTAAAAATACCTTGTCTTTACTTTAAATTTAATATAAAAAAACAAAAATGGTGAAAAATAATTTATTTAAATATATTATTGAAATGACATCATTAGATAGGATAAAAAAATGGATAAAACGAATTTATATTTGATTTTCTCAAATATTTTTCTCTTCTTATAATTGAGT
>Ga0209700_100207_pt1 | contig 97635 bp, 49 predicted proteins | sample SiratroredBW_FD_187528 | JGI IMG/M metagenome (GOLD analysis project Ga0209700, IMG submission 187528) | Root nodule microbial communities of legume samples collected from California, USA - Siratro red BW (SPAdes) (version 2) | ecosystem: Host-associated > Plants > Roots > Nodule | place: USA...
TATATATATATATATATATATATATATATATATATATATATATATATATATATATTATTTATCTTAAAATGGGTCCTTCCTACATAAGATTAATTACTTGCCAAACATATCTATTGGTTAAAGTTAAACAATATCAAAATGAAGAAACCAATTTAAATAAAAGTAATGAAAACCTAACCTGTTGTATACAAAATGTAAACTAGTTCTACATTTGTCTTAGTATTATTAGTAGGAACATACTCATTTTTTTATATAATAATAAAAAATAAAAAATATATTTTAAAAAAATAAAAAATTACAATAATTTTTGAAAAAAAAGTTATTATAAAAATAATTATAAAATAAATATTTATTACTTTTATAAGATTATAATTAAGTGTATTTAAGAATAACTACTATTTATTGTAGATATTTTTTTTTATAAAAGAATAATAGAATAAGTTAAATTGAAAAAATAAAATTAGTAATAAATTATGTATGCTAAAAAAAATAAATACAATACAGTATAAAGAGAAATTAACTTTATTAATTTTTTTTTATTATTAGGAAAAACACGCCACGAAAGTATACGTGTATTTAATTTTTTATTATATTAAAATAATATAATTTTAAAAATCTATGTAATTTTATAACTTTTACGAGTAATAAATTGAAAATTATAAAAATAATACAATTTAAAAAAAATATAAAATTTATAAGAATAGCATAAAAAAATATAGTAGTTACTATAAAAAAAGTTATTTAATTAATTTAATGTAATTAAAAGATGATACGAGAAGTTATTAAATAATGTATCCTTCATATAATGATATAAGTTATTATTTTAATATAGATTTATAAGTGAATAACGAGGAAATTTTTCATTCTATACTTTTTTTTTTTTTCAAAAAATTTACTCAACTACACTTTGTTTTTCAGGCCAAAATTTGTAACGGAAAACCTCAGAGTTTTGAACTTGGAATTGGTTTGAGTCAGAATTCAAACTTTTAGACCTGAATTGAATTTTAAAAGTTAGCTTCTAAAATGAATTGATAATTAATAAAAAAATGTAAAAATTTAAAATTTAATTTATTGTTTTAAATAATAATACAATAATAATAATAATTTATAATCTTAATTATATAATACAATAAATTTATTTGTGATTATTGAAAATTATAAAATTATATTTAGTATAAGAATAAATTTAATTTTGTGAACATATTTTTATGTTGGTGTGAAATTTAGAAATTGAAAAAATCGATTATTATTAGATTTATTTATTAATATGTATAGTCATTATTGAGTAAAATAATTATTGTAAATTATTGTTATATTTTCAAATTAAATTTTATGTAAAATTATTTATTGTAAAATATTAAATTTAAAACAATAAAATAAAAAATTTAAATAAATATTAAAAAAGCATAATCCAAAACACAAAATGACATATTTGTGTAGTCTTAACTCTTATTGTTTAGTTCTTTTAGTCCATGTTGGAGGTTGATGTACATGTAATTTATTTATTTTTTTCTTTTTTTCAATATTATTTGATTATTCAATTAATTAATTTATATTGTTTTTGTGATTTTATTATTTATGATTCTTCATTTGATAATTGTTTGCATAGTTTATCTAGACTTTTAAATAGATGTATTGAGACCAATGTTGAATTTTGAAAAATTATATTTTACGATAATTAAATGTATAGTTTTAGGGCATTTAGTATATGAGAAATGTATTTCAAATTGATAGATCTTAAGTATACGATGATTACTTATTTTTCTTACTTTATGTTTGTGTTGGGTGTGCACTTTTTTCTTTAACATCTAACTTTTTACAGTAGATTTATACAAGATTTCAATAAGATTGTCGTGTCACTGTCTAATCTTCTGAAAAAGGCGTAGCTTTTTACATTTGATCAGTGATGCAGAGAATACTTTAAGGAGTTGAAGAAGAGACATATCACTGGGAACTTCCTTTTGAGCTCATGTATAATGTTTTTAACTATGCACTTGCTGTTGTTTACTTTTATATTTTGGGAGCTTCTTTCTGAGTTCATGCTTACTTTTTATGTTTTGGAACAGATTTTTATTATCTTTATTCTTGCTTTGAATTCATTTTCTCTTTTTCTCACTACATTTCTTTTTAGGATTCATTAGAAAGTTTTTTTTTTCTTTAGTGTTCATATTTTTTTTTTTTTTTTTTTTTTTTTTTTTTTTTTTTTTTTTATTAATTTTTTTTTTTTTTTATTGTTCTTTTTTTTTTTTTTTTTACTTGGTTTTGATTTGATTAGAAGTGCAAAAAGCTAATATGAGAGGAAATTTGATGACATATTTTGTGTTCAGGTTTATGGTTTTATTTTACATTAGAAAAAACTTTTCATATGTATTTTAAAATTTTAAATTGTTTTCTTTTAATAATATCAAACCTCTATTCATACATTTTCTATTCTTTATAAATTATACTTACTTAATTATTATTTGAAAACTATTATACCTAATTTCCCTATAAAAATTGCTATAAGTATAAAATGTAAAAGAATTATTATATAAGTAATTTGTTCAATACTAACAATTAGTATTCTTTTTCTCATTAATGTTTGTCAAGCAGTTAATTTAACTTTTGTGTGCATCTATAAAAACAAGTGTTGCATGGGAACAATATTTATAATCATAGTACATAAACTAATATGAATAAAAAATTATCACAAATATTATGATTATATAAATATATTTTAAACGTGGAGTAATTTATTTATGCATCAGAAACATTATATTCACGTTAGTGATGGCGGTGAGTGATGAGAACAAAAGACGAAGACATGGTGACAACCTTAGTATTGAAGTGTGGAAGTTGCGTGGAGAAGATCTAACTGCTGCAAGAAACAAGGAAGGTGCACTGTCAACTCTAACACTAACCCAACTCACATACTTCACATTCATATTTTTCATGAAAAAAAGAGATTTGTCACTCTGTTCCCCACCCAATTTGGTGGGTCTGTATCAAATTCAAAGCCTACTTCTTACTTTCTTCCAACTTTTGAATCTTGATTTATGACTAATTGTTTGGAAGTAGATTCATTGAAGTCAACTTTAATCAAATTCACTAAAAACGAAAACAAAAATCACAAACTTATTAGTGATTTTTGTTGGCTAAATTAATCTGAAAGGTCTGATATATTTCACAATTTTCAATTAGATTATAACTTTTTTAATTGGGTCCTTAAATTTGTATTTGTTTTAAAGATTAGGTGTTTTTGTTTGACTGTGATTAGGAATACTAATTATGCAAATTAATTGTGAGTTTAAGTTAAAAGAGAGAGAATAGATGGAAGCTACCTACATATATTATCTTAAAATATTTTGAGTATCTTAGATGATCTAGAATTGTTTTATATTTTATTTTGTTTTCTTATTTGATTAGAATATTTATAATTATATAGAAATGTCTTAATAGAATCAGATATATTAAAATATGCGACTATGTTATGCATTTATTATCGGTAGTTTATATAAAATGGAGTCGGATGTGTTGATTATAGACATAGTTTTCAATATTGTGAAAAAACATTTGTGTTGAGGGTAATAATAAAAGAAGATTCCCAATTTTAGGTTTGATTAGCATGATGGTAAGAGTGGAATTTAATTTCAAGATAAATAGTAAATAGATAAAGAATAAAAAGTTCATAGATGTTTAATTTTTATTTCATTCAATATTTTATCTTTTTTAAAAATCTTTTCTTTTGAGTTTTAGTTAAATTTAGAAAAGAATGAAGCTATATACGATTGTGTTGTTAGAACGCAGTGTTAAAGAGGCAGTCACATAAAAAGAGTAAAATATATCTATAAGAAATATAGTTTATTAAAGATTATGATGTTGATTATTGTATGGTGGATTTATATATCTACGATAACATTGTTAGAATTAATCACCGCTACTTTGAAATTCAGTTGTTCTGTCACAATTTTATTCTTAATATATAAATTGATCTTGATTGACCTTAACTCTTAAACGACGTGAGACTATTGAGTGTACAGAAAGAGTAAATAAAACACTCACCTTATATTAGAAATACACAGTTTCATATCAATATTTCTCACTTTCTTCAATTTTTTATCATAAAAGTTTAATTTTTATGTAAAATTTTTTATTATAAAATGTTAAAAAAGGATCAAATATGTTTATTATCTATATTTTTAATTGGAGGAATGTGAATGCAATAATGATTTATTTGAATTCAAACATTTATGATATATAAAAAGACTAGTGAAAAGATATAAAGTGAATTCAATTTATTGGATAACAATAAATAATGTTGGAGTACTTACACAAACTTACTACATCTTATTTTAAATTTTAAGAAGTGTAAAACAGGTAAAAAAAATCTGTGCTCTCAACTCATGTCTTAAAAATTGTAATACTATCTTGATCATGTTCTGGTGGTTAAAAGAGGAGTTGTATAACTACTGAACAGGTGTTTGACTCATAGTATCTACTTCATCAAGCATTTAAATTTCAGAATTATGCTATCAATTTTTTCATAACGATTATAAGTCTGTTCCTCAATTTGTTAAACTTTAATAATTTTGATTCTTTTTATTAAGAAACTCTTTTTAAATATACTCTTCTCGGAACATTAATTGTTATCAAAACTATCTTATTCTTTGTTATTTAGATGCTTGTCTTTTTAAGATTTTCTTTTAAGTTAATTTCTAGTTTAATAATGAAAAAATCGTTATGTTAGAAAAAAATCCATTAAGTCATGTACATTTTGATTAAGTTAACGCAAAATTTAAAATATAAATATTTTGTCTACAAAACATAAAGATTATATAACAAATCATCCGAGACAAAGTAAGTTTTGTCTATTTGACAACATATTTATGTTTTATCTAATAAGCAATGATATTATTAGATTATATGTATCAAAAGCTAATAATTATAATTTATAAATTTATTATATATTGCAGAGGATATTCTTAGGAGATCTTACAAATATATTTTGAAGTCCTTATAATAATTTTAAAAAGATTATATATTTTTTTATAATCCTACGCTCTCTCCTAAATTTAAATAAAAACTTTCTAACTAAAAGTGTGACAAAGATTTGTAACGACTCTTTTTTCTAAGTTATATATAAAACTAGTTTTTAAAGAAAATAAAGAAGTGAATGATTGTCAAGTGCTAAAATGTTAAGAAAATTGAAGGGGAGATACTGAAGAAATTAAACAAGAATGAGACATGAGTTAAACTCATACAAGGAATTAATACCACATTCAATCCAAAATTTCAAGATATTGGATTTGTGGGTCTTCTTTCTTATATCTTGCTCAACTTTCTTATTTCTATTTAGTTTGAGACTTAGACTCACTTAGTTTTCTATCAGTTGGTTGCTGTGGGAAGTAGTTGCGAATCTAATTTTATTGGCCTCTCTCTCCTCTTCAAAGTGGTTGTCCACATATTTTTCTACTCACTCAGATGCACACCTTTAGGATTAGTATTTATTTTCTTTTTCTTTTTACCGTAATCAAAATGTCGATGCATTATATTCGTTTTGTCATGTGTTATTGACACAAAAAATAATGGGTTTAGGCCTCACAAAAACAAAACTAACCCAACACAAAACATTATCACTATTATTATTTGCTATTAGATGATACATTTGAAAACCTCACGACAAAGGCATAATGATTTCATCCAAAGATATAAAAATTAAGAAAAGCTTGATAACGGGTGACACCTTAGGTTATTCTTACAAAACCGACTTAACAAAAAAAATATTTATCTCTATTTATTTATATAATGTAAATTGATCTTATTTCTAACTTATAAGATTTAAAAAAAAAATTAAAACACAATTCAACCCCCTCTTATTATGACATGTTAGTCACAAATTATATATAAAATTATTAATATATTTTTTATTAAAACTGAAATTTGTTAAAATATATTCATTAAAAAAAATCATTGGGCTCTCATTATAATAATGATTTCATTTAAAAGAATTAATAGACTCCATAGGTTAGAGAGGTGGGATCTTTGATAACGAAGGTAAAGGATACTACCTTCAACCTAATAGCTATTGAATAACCCTAATTCATTTTTTTTTCACAGTATATTTAGAAACTCAAACCAAAATACGCATGCATGTGTTTTCTATATTGTAGCCAAAACAAATGCCTACTCTCTCATTGGCTGTTACTTAAGACTAGGTAACGAAAGTTAAGCTGTCTTTGATAACGAAAGTTAAGGACACTAACCCTCAACCTAACAACTCTTCAATGACCCTTATTCATTCTTCTTCATACTATAATTAGAAACTCAAACCAAAATACGCATGCATGTGTTTCTATATTGTAACCAAAACAAAAGCCTAATCTCATCGGATATTACTAAAGACTAAGCACATGATGTAGAAAGAATCATGCTAAATAATGCTATGGGTAATTCAAGGTGAATAATAGCAAGTAAAAGTCAAGATGATTCACACACTCGTAAAAAAAAATTAGTTGATAATAATTTTATATACCAATGATTGTGAAATGCTTTATAGATTTGATATTGAATTGATATCTATATATTGCAAATGCTCGCCACAACTTTTATTAAAAAATTCACAGGAAACATTGATGTAACAACAGCATCACAATATATCACTTTATCCATTGAATGAAGCAAATTTGAAGTAATTCAAACCACTTCGAAGATTAGTGGGCAAATTTCACTTCTCCTTGACAGAATATAGTTTTATGCCAAGATAATATTGATTATTAGTGTAAACACTATATTTATATTAATATTTATCCTTGTTTGGCTGTGCGATAAAGACATGACACTAATAGATAATATTAAGGGTACAAAGTCTAAGTCTATAATGAATAATAATGACGTGCAACTGGAGAATAGTCACTATTTGAAATTTAAGTTTAAGTTAATAATTAGTATTAAGATGCTAATTAAGAATTCGATTTATAAGCTATTTGACTAAGGGCTAGAGTATTAGGTGAAGATTTAGAAAGATTTGTGACTATTGATAACGATTATTCATTCCAATCTGCTTACTCATAATAGAGTATTCATAGCAAAGCCACATTCCATGTTTACCAGCCAAAATAATTAACTTGTTCTATAATTACAACCTATAAAAATAGTACTGACATAATAAAACATGCTGAGGTAGCAATGATATTATAACTTTTCAAAGGATATATATATATATAAGCAAAAGGGAGAAAAAAAAGGAACACGGGAGATGGCCCTATAGCAAATGGAAAAAATAGAGCCTTTTAAAATAGCGTTACCATATATCATTTAGTGCATGATTTCACACAAAATTATTCCAATTTCATAAAAAAATAATTTAATTGGGATTGAATTTTGCATATATTTAGAAAGAGCTGTTCATGTTCTACTCAAGTTGAGTAGAAGTACATGTACTATGGACTTTTAGTTTTTTAAAAAAAAAAGTTATTCACTAAGTATAAAATGATATAAAGGATAATCATATGTAATTTTTATTTTTTAATTTTAAGTTATTAAAAATTACTATATTCTAACTTTCTAGGCATATATTAGTCACCCTAAAAATATATAATTTTTATTCATATAAATAAATATATACAATTATAAAACATGAAGTATTATAAAGAATAAATACGTTAATATATATATATATATATATATATATATATATATATATATATATATTTCTCTATATATTAAAGTTATCGTCTAATAATATTATCTACTCTCCTATCACATAAAATTATAATAGATAATTATAACAATATGTAATGAGCTAATTAAAAGTAAATTTTTTACCACACAATATATAATAAATATATTTATAAATATTATCATATATAATATGTATATCATTTATTGTTTGCATGATATATATAATAATATACAAATATATCATCATAATCATTGATGTATGATATATATAGTAATATACAAATATATCAACATGATCATATTGACGTATAGTAAATCACAAAATTAGTTACATTGTTGCATTCTTAATCAAATGAATGTTTTTTTTAAACACTCTCAATGAATAGTTTAATTTAATCATTGTCACAAGATATAAAAATCATTAATCACAATTTTAACAAATAATATAATACAATTGTTATGAGACGTTTTTCAAAAAACTCATTCGTATTAAGTAGACCTCAATAAAGATTATAACACTTACGTTAGGTCAGGATAGTTTATATATCTCCTTAACCAAGCCTAATATATGTATCTTTTTTAGTTTTTCTCTATTTGATATCTTAATCTATGTAAGTTATAAACTATTTCATTTGAACACTTTTTTATTACTTAAGTGATATTTAGCGGTGAATGCAAAATTACACACTACTTATTTGAACAATAATATAACACTTACAGTAACACTAAAATCAAGAGTAATATTTTCTTTATGAGAATCAAGAAAAAACAATATTTTACCTCTTCACTTATAATACATCTAATCTCATTTTTACGTCATTTTTTATTCTCGAATTAACTAATAACTATATATGTTCTTCTTTTCATACTAAACACATGTTAAAAAATATATATTCATAACCTTTTTTCATATACACCTACATATGCAAATTTTAAGAGGATTTGAGTCACTTGGGCAAATACACTTACTATTCTTCTCTTTATTTTTTTTTTTTCTTCACACATAAAAACAATCCTATGATTTGACACCATAATATAATCTTAATTATTTAGAGAGTTCAAAAAATATGAGTTTTAACGGTGAGAAATTCTTAATGAAAGAATGAATTATATCTTATATTTATAAACTTTTTACTATTTATGTAAAATATAAATCTTAAAATAAAATTCAGATCTTATAAAAATTACATGATTTTATTTTTAAAAAATATCTTTTTACTGAACATAAATGATGTAATGCTAAAAAGGAAGAATTTGTTAAAATAAATAGTACATTAGGACACACATAATGTTTTATTTAAATGTTAAGGTAAAAAAAAGTTACAAATTCATAAAGTATATATATATATATATATTACTTACATTTTTAAATTGACAATAGAAATTAAGTAAAATGACTTATCAAATATTCTAAAATATAAATCACATATTAAGTGGTTAATAAGAAATTCTTTAATCAACAAAGTAAGATTGATCATCATAATACTCATACAGGGAGTCTTATTAATTTTTTTCTCAATTTATGATTTTTAATTTATAGATTTTTTATTTTATTTTTTCTGAGAGATGATAATAATTTATATTTTCACTATATTTTTAGTAAAATAAAAGTTATTAAAAAATTTAATAGAAAATTAACCAATCAAAGAATGATTACTTTTGCAAACTGATATTTTCAAAATATTTAAATTAATATGATCTCCAATGATATTTACTAAAAGACGCTTTCAAACAAAAGTGTTAATCTAAAATGAAATGTTATTAGAATTAACTAAACTGAATATACGAAAATAATTTTAAATTGTTTGTAAAGATAAAGGAGAGATAATAACAAAATTATAAGAGAAAATAAAAGTTACCTAAATAAAGTTATTTTTAACAAAGTTAAATTTGTTCTCAGTAGCTTTTAAACTCGTAAAAAATGGAAGATCACGATAAGTCTAAAGAAAAAGCGTATAAAAAAATAAAAAATTTAGAGAGGCGATAATTTGAAAATTTTTAAATAAATTTATTTACTTTTCTATTTATAATATTTAAAATATAACTTAAAATATCCCATCATAATTTTTTTCTCTCCTATAATACTTCATACACAATATTCTTACAAACTAACTACTTGTAATCTATTTTTGAAAACAATTATATATGATCTAGCACAAAACAGATATAGCTAGAATTTTCATGTGTTAGGAGTGATATTTTTTAGTTAGTTTATTAATAAAATTACAGTATTTTTTCAAGACTAAAAATGTTAATTATTAACGGACAAAATTAAGAATTGTCAAACATTAAAATTAACTCTACCAAATTTACTTAGTGTAACTTAAATTATCATTGGTCTACATTTTACAAATATTTCAAACAATGATTGTTAAACTACGAAAGTAAGAATATATTTTTTTTTTATTGAGATTAGTTTAGTCTAGCTGAGAACAGCCTGTGTCTGCTATCATTTTCTCACGCCACAATTCCATTTGATGCTGATACATCAACAATAAAAGCATTACGTCCTTTGTACCCTACAAGAAAGCATTTCGTCTCAAACTATTTGACCCTCATTAGCCCAAAGAAAAAAAGCATCACAAATATTAGAATTTAGAATTATTTAGTAAAAGGGAAAATAATAAAAAGTGAGCTCATCAAAATAATAATTTTAATATAATTTTCATTATTAATTGAAATCAATTGAGATCCACAAAATAACTTACTAGCTAGTAGGATCAGCCAAAGATCAAAAGTTGTGATAGTTAATACAAATCCAAAATTCAAATTTTACTGTACAAATGAACAATTTGAGAAAAATATTAAATATTAAATATTAAAAAGAAAAATTTACTTTTGTTTATTTTTGTAGTTATTGTCTATGAAGAAAGAAAAAACGAGTGATCTTGTTATTTGAATCCACTGATTTGAAGTGTTTGAGAGATGTAAAAATGAGAGAAGAGATGAGATGAGATAATTATCCTTATAAACCACTAAAAAAGGAGAGGAAAGTCATTTTGACAAAAATGAAAATACTCTTTTGTCTTTGCATGTCATTTCCTTCTTTGTTCTTTCTTACTACATTTGGCTGTAGTGTGAATTCAAGTGGTATTCTTCTTGTGTAAAGACTTCTTTTGTGGTGGTTTGATGAAAGGTGGTGGAGCTGCAGTGGTTTTGTGGTGCTTGAATCAAGTAAACATAATCGATTAGGTCGTATAGATAACATATTATATGTGTAATTTTGGAGACATAATTGATTAGATAAACATACACAATCAATTATGTATTAATTTTTGTATAAATTGTCGATTATGCAATACACATAATGTTATTTATAGTACATAACTGATTATTCAATAAACATAATCGATTATGTGTATATTTTTACTTACATAATTGATTATTGGACTTACATAATTGATTACGTGTTTACTTTTTGAGTTTTAATGATATGTGACTTTTTTTTTTTATTTGGTTGGAGTTTATATGGTTGTGTAGGTTGAGTACCCTCTGGTGAAGCTGGAGTTTGAGGTTGCAAAGAAAAAGTTTGTGACATTTTGGTTTAACATTTTTATCATACTTGAGTTACTGATGAAGGTATGTATTTGTTGGTGTTGTGGTACTTTTCCTAAATTGTTGTGATTGCTTTACTCTTCACGTCTTGACCAAGAAAGTTGTTGTGGGAGTGTTCTTGATTAATTGGTGTTTTTCGTTGTGATTGATTAATATTTTATAATCTTGAGTTGATCTATCATGTTATACTTATTTAAAATTGTATAATATTTAGGACTTCAATTTATTTAAGATTTTAAATAATTTAGAAATATTATTTATTTCATATTTTTATTTAAGTAAAACTTTGAATAATTTATGAATGTTATTTATCTTAGAGTTTTATTTATTTAAAATTTTGAATAATTTAGGAATGTTATTTATTTTATATTTTTATTTAAGTAAGATTTTAAATAATTTAGAAGTTTTATTTATCTAGGATTTTGAATAATTTATGAATTTTATTTATTTTAGTTTTTCATTTACTTAAGTTTTGAATAATTTAGGAATATAATTATTTCAGATTTTTATTTATTTAAATTTTTGAATAATTTAAGAATTTTATTTATTTGGAATTTTAAATAATTTAAAAATATTATTTTTTTTATTTATTTAAAATTTTGAATAAGTTAATAATATTATTTATTTTATATTTTTATTTAAGTAATATTAGGATTTTATTTATTTAGGATTTTGAATAATTTAGAAAATTTATTTAATTCAGATTTTTATTAAGTAGGACACTAAATAATTTAAAATTTACATTTATTTAAGATTTTGAATTATTTAGGAATTTTATGTATTTCAGATTTTTATTTAAGTAAGATATTAAGATAATTTGTAATCTTACAATTTCATTAATTAAAAAAGTAATTTATCTATCACATCTAATAAATTAATCATATTTTAATCATAAAGATAAATTTATAATCTCACATTTCATTTATTAAAAAAAATTAATTTATTAATTCTACTCATCATAGCATTTATAAACTTTCTTTTGTCATCTTTTTCTTAATTGAAAAATACATATTTTTCACTCATTTCCTTCTCAAATTCATTAGTTTTTATTTCTTTAAACTCAAACACACGCTTGTTTATTTATAAAGATAAATTTAAGAAAGTAAATCTAAGAAAAAAGTTTAAAGTAAGATTGTTTAAGTTAAGAGAAAAAAGATAAAAAATTGAAAGAAGATAAAAAATAAGTCTGTGGAGTGATGTACATTGTCCTTATACATCCATGTGATAGCTTTAATGCTCCAGTGCATTTCTTAATTCATATTAGAGGAAAAAATTATCTCATTTCTTTACCTTTTCATGCTCGAACTTTCATGCTCATCAGTAGATGATCTCGCAAATCCTTGTGCATGAATACTACATCTACGAAAACAAGTAATACGTAAGTAATATTTCTTTAACTTCAACATATTGATTTTAATATATATGTAATTATACTCAATTATAATACTCGAGATTATTTTCTTACAACAAATCTGGTTATCTTTTTTACTTGAACCCACGAAAAAAAGGAGAGAAACTTCATTATCAAATTAACAGTAATTGCTTAATAGTTAATAACAAAAATGGCTTGTCTATGACTTACTGAAATCTTATTTAATAACGACATTATTTTTTTAAAATAAATATCAGATTTGATTTTGAGACTTTTTTATCCAAGTAGCATACTTTTATTTTTTATTTTCCTCAATAATACTCTTTATTCTTTAATACCTGAAATAACACTTTTTTGTTTTATGTAATAACACTATTTTTTTAATAATTATTAAAAGTTGTGATTATTAGTTTATTAAAATTAAGATAAAAATAATGTAAAAATAATTAAATTTAAATAAAAACAGAATACAAAGAAAATAAAATGAAATATTTTATAGGTTTTTTAACTAATTAATTATAATAGGAAAAAATGATAAATTATTTTATCTTATATTTTGTAATAAATTTAAATTTGGCATAATAAATTATATTAAAATAAATTATAATAATTTTGTGATTGTATTTTTATATTAAAATTGATATTGAAAAAAAAATTATAATAAATTATAAAATTGTTATTTCAATTAAAATTTGTATTTTTAGTTTGTTAAAAAAATATGTAAATAATTAATGACAAAAATTAAATAAAATTTTGATAAAGATAAAATTTGATTTTTCATAAAGATAAATTTTGATTTTTGATAAAGATAGAATTTGATTTTTGATATAGATAAAATTTGACATTTTATTAAAGATATCATTTGATTTTTTATAAAGATAAATTTTGATTTTTGATAAAGATGTAATTGATTTTTTAATAAAGATAAAATTTAAATTTTGATAAACATAAAATTTATGTTTCATTTCACACAAAGTATTTCCTGTACCATTAACTAAAACTATTTAGTGAATATATGATTGTAATTTATATTCCTTTTTATGTTCAACTTGTATTGCTTCATTTTAATAATTAAACTTTCAAGTAATAAACATAAAATTTAAAAGCAATTCATAAATAAATTAAATTCTATTAAATTTTTTTAAACCATTTAATTAATATTTATTTACAAAAATACTTCAACAATTTTATTTTATTTTTTATATTAATTATTTAGATATATTTTTAACAAATGAAAAATATAAATTTTAATTCAAATAACAATTTTATAATTTATTATAAATTTTTCTTCCAATATCAATTTTTAATACAAAAATACAACCAGTAAATTATTATAATAAAATACAATCATAAAATCATAAAAAATAATAATAATCATAATTAATGTACTGAGTGTACATTAGGAATTAAAGAATAAAAAGTGTTATTAAGAAAAATAAAAAATAAATAGTGCTACTGAGAAAAATAAAAAATAAAAAGTTGGTAATTGAGTAAAAAAATCTGATTTTATCCTTAATTGTATAAATAAAATAGATTCAAAATTTGTAACGTTGATATTAAATGCGTTTAAATAATTGTACTATTACATATACAATCATTCAGAATATTACTTTTAAATAAAAAATAACATCTTTAAGAAATTATAATTTATAATTATTATATATTTTTTATTCTATTTTTTCCTCACCTTCATCTCACATTTTAAGATTAAAACGTTAATTAATTAATCTAAACTAATAAATTCAAAAAAATTGAAAAGCATTTTTAATAAATAAAATAAATAATTAAATTATAAATCAGTTACATTGAATCTGATGCTTTCTCAACAAATCAATTCAAAGCTTTAAAGATGACTCATTTAATAATTAAAATAAAGAAGTACAAGCTTAAACTATGCAAGACTTACGCTAGATATTTAAATGTTTAATTTGCAACCCATAGTAATAATAAAATATTTATTAAAAGCATGTTATAAATTTACATTACATCAGTATTCTTTTTTCACAGCTTTAAAAAGTACGCCACATTAGGATGAAGAAAAAGAGATATGATGAGCTATATATAACAAAAATGGGAAAATAATACAAATATGCATATGTAAAAGAAATTTAAAATAAAAGTATAAAAAATTAAATCAATCTATATATCCCTAAATTAAATGAAGTTTTATATATATAAAAAAAAAGTATGGTGTTTTGAACTATAAAATTAAGTCCGCAAATTTTTATATCAATGTTAATTGCGTCCTTGATTAGTTTTTGTTAGAATCCCATCGAGTTGGTTAAATGTTTTAAATCTTTTAGAAAGTAGATTGTTAGATCGATTAGTGTAGGTTTTTAAACTAATAAAATTTTTAATGAATTGCTTGATAGTGCTATCTAAAAGTATGATTAGAAATCTAATTAAAACTATTCATGAGTTTAAAATTTAAAATATAAAAAACTTATTTAGAAAATCGCAGGATAGCATTCATTTTTATTCCTTCACAAATAAATTACTTCCTTATAATTCCTTATTCATAAAAATAAGCCAAATGTGATCCTTGTTATTTTTAAATGTATCTTTCTAATCAATGGTTTCTAAAAACAAGAATATTTTTATAAAATAATTAGTAGAATAATAAAATGATTTTTTTAAAAAAGTAAAAGAAATTGCCCTACTTACAAATTTATCAAAAAAATATATAAATATTATTTTCCTAAAAAATTAACTATGGTTCTCTAAGAAAATTCAATAACGTATAATCATTTCATATACCAATACTACCATTTTTTTTCTATATCGAATTTAGTTTTTAAGATTTAAACCATAGTGTGTGCCCTCAATATCAGAAATATATATATATATATATATATATATATATATATATATATAAAAGAAAATTAGGGCCAACAACAGATATATACATGTAGATCCTTTCATGCTCTGCTCACCACCAGGCCGGATTTGTGTGTTATTTCTAAATACTCTCTTATGGCACTTTTGTTAAAATAAATTAATATATATATATATATATATATATATATATATATATATATATTTAACCAAACTAATTAAAGATTCTTAATAAAAACAAGTATATATATTACAATAAAATATAAGATTTTATTTAGCAGTCATGTTAATAAAAATGATGTGTTTAATCAAGTTTGATGCAAGAACTAAAGATATTCATTAAATGTTGATAAAGAATTCTGTGAAGTTAAGGTTTTAATATCAAAATATTAATGCACAGGTAAGAGAGGCTCTTCTAATTGACATTTGATTTTATATAGTAATAACATTCATGCTTGTGGCAGCAAAGAGTTTGAGATCTTGAGCCATTTTGGATTCAAAACCCATTATAAAAGGCCAACAAACAGAGAGAGAAAGTCAGAGAGAGAATACAGAGCTTCCTCTTAAAGGCCATTGCTCCTACAAGAAATAAAAACAAAGCAAAGAACTCTCTCTCTCTCTCTCTCTCTTGTGCTTCTTCATTCTTATGTTTTCACCTTTCCTTTTATTTTTTTTCTTACGCTCTCACATAATAATACCAACTTACATGATCAGTGTTCTGCTCTTGGAAAAAAAAGTATCATGGAATTACTAAACTAGCATCACCAAGGCCATTCTTCCCTCATCCACTCTCACTTCCACGAAGCATAAAACTTGAGCGTTCAAAGATCCAAGAGGAGCAACTAACAAGGTTCATTTTTTCAGCTTCCTTTTTGCGTGACCTCGAAGCAAAACATACATAGCGACTACCCAGAAGAAAAGATGGTTGATTTTCTGAAATCCATTTCATGGGGTGTGCTTGTTTTTGTGTTTGTTTTCAGATGGAAGCGATGCAAGGGACGAGGGATGACATTTCATCCCAAGTGGGTCTTGTTTGGAGCCAAGTGAAGGAGCCAGTGATGGTGCCACTGCTGAGAGTTGCAGTGTTCTTCTGCTTGGGCATGTCGTTGATGATGTTGGTGGAGAGGGTGTACATGGGCCTCGTCATTTGCTTGGTGAAGCTGTTCGGTCGAAGACCTGAGAAGCGTTACAGGTGGGAGCCTCTGAAGGAGGACGTTGAGTTGGGAAACTCTACCTATCCCATGGTCTTGGTCCAAGTCCCAATGTACAACGAAAGAGAGGTAGCATAACACATTTTTCCCATGAACTTTACAAGCAAAGAACACCTCTTTCTATTCACTTTGACACACTTTTTCACATTTCTAAATGTAGGTTTATCAACTCTCAATCGGTGCTGCTTGTGGCCTTTCTTGGCCTTCAGACAGAATCATCATACAAGTTCTTGATGATTCTACTGACCCAACAATCAAGGTATATATATATATATATATATATGCATGTTATTAGCCTCTTTTGACTTTAAAACATTGGTCATATGTGTGTCCATAAAGGGTTGTGATTGTGAGTGAGTGAATGAATGAACAAAATGCAGGAGATGGTGCAAATGGAATGTAGCAGATGGGCAAGCAAAGGAGTGAACATAAAGTACGAAGTGAGGGACAATAGAAATGGGTACAAAGCAGGGGCTCTGAAAGAAGGGATGAAACGTAGCTACGTGAAGCAATGTGACTATGTGGCCATATTTGACGCGGATTTTCAACCGGAACCAGATTTCCTCTGGCGAACTGTCCCATTCCTTGTCAACAACCCTGAACTTGGTCTCGTTCAGGCACGCTGGAAGTTTGGTACATTCTCTTTCACTCCACACGTCCCTTCTTTCTTCTTCATCTATACCTCCATTAACACAGTTTATCATTCCTAGGATTTGTTTCTGTAAACTCTTCTAAAAACTTCTGAGAAAAACAAAATGAACTGTTCTAAATTAGCTTCATTAAATTTTTATTTTCTAACTGTTAAAGAACTAAGTTTAGCTGTAATTTTAATATAAGAAGAAATACATTTTATTTTTTACTCATAAAATGTTTATAGAGAAACTTTCACAAAAGAGGTAGTTTATAATTTAATAATAATGTCTTTACTCCAGTTTTTTCTGTTATCTGTAATTTGTAATAATTTATACTGTCCTTTGATATATGCAATAAATTTATCAATAGTGTGTTAAAAATTATAGAAATCTAACCGTTTCGTTAGTTATATTTTATTGAAACTAACAAGATAAAATAAGTATCACTTTTTAATTAATAAATTTAAAAGTCATACTAATTTTTAATTATTATATTGATAAACAAAGAGTACAGCATTGTCTTGAGTTTTGGTTCTAAGTTTTTGGCGGCTTGGCTTTCTTTCTTTTTCTCGGATTAACCATTTAACCTTAATCCGTGGGAAAATACAGCGTTGCCAATAAAAAACTGTCGGTGGGTCTTGTTTGTTTTGGAAATGCTTTTGTTTGCTTGGGCCAAGGTGGTCCATTTTTGTTTTTGAATGACCTTCTGCATGTTGCATGTGTGTTCAACTGTAGCCAGTGTGTGTTCATACTCTGTTAGTTTGGGTTCACTTGTCTTCTTTTAAGTTCTGGAAAAGTGGGAGTGGCTACAAAGCAAAATCTCATTTTTCTACTTTGAATACAGTCGTCGTGAGAAGTCACCATCATAAATGAACTGAAAGATGATTAAACATGATATAACAATAATGTTGCAGGGGCTATGAGGGTCTTTAAGGGTTCATTTAATGCGAGAATGGGGTTAGTTTTCTGTGGCCGAAAAGTGAGATAAGAGATAGACCATAGTAGAGAGAAAAAATAGTTAGTGCGGGTGTTTATAGGCACAGCAACTCAATGGTGGTTCGTTAATTATTGTTTTTTAAAGATCAGGTAGCTTTATGATAGAGATGTAGTTAGAGTCATTTATATCTTCACCTAATAATTAAGTCATCATAATAGCTACCTACAAAAGTATGTGCTAGATTTGTACGCATACGAGGCAGAACAGAAGCATGATTTTAATCTGCATTTCAATCGTGTACCTGAATTAGTAGGCATAACAATGTCATTAGTACATCAAAATTAAGAAACATTTTGTCCAAGTAAAGTTGCTTACACAAATAAAAATGAAAAGAATTACAAATTGTTGTAAGTGGCTGTTATTTATCTAGCTATCTGAGTGGTCAATTATGATGTTCTGTGGGCCTGTTAATTATTTTTAGCTATTTGAGTGGTGCTGTTCTTTATGATTTTGCAGAATTCATATGCTATAATTAGATTAAAGAAATGATGATGCATAACAAAATTTTCACTCATTGAATTACACTTTGCTGCATATACATTTAAAAAGCATAAGAAATAATTCGTATTCCAACAATATGATAGCATCTGTGTTCTGTGCAATGCAACCTGAGTGATTTATAAGCGTGCCAATTAAACGAGAAGGACATTGTACTAATCCAAGAAAAGACTTGAGCATGTGCATTAGGACAAAAATTGGACTCAACTTTTGAACTTTTTATTTTTTTTCCCATCAAGAAAGTTGCGATTTTGGTTCAACTATTCTTAGAGTTCAAAACATAATTATGGTGGATTGTTGTGACCGCAAAAGAGGGAAATACTTGAAATTAATCTGCATGCGTAGGGGTGCCTATGTTTTACGAAGGCACAATAGTTGTTGTTGGTATAATTATGGTTGTTAATCTCATGATTGTTCATAAGATGTTTCTTCTTTTCATCTCCTTTCTTCCTTTACTGTTATTATTTATTTATTTTCTCTAATAGCACTATAATTCTGCACACATTTTTTAATTTTGTTAGTAATCTTAGGAAACACTCATTCAGCAAAGAAAATATTCACCACTAGTGCATCCGGCAGCTGCATGTGCAATTTTAATGGTGGACCATCATTTCCATCTGTCGAAATCTATTGACAAGAGACAGATGAATTGATGTCGCACTCCTGCTAAATCATTCCCAATAACACGATGAAATTGTTTATTTCATTGCAGCAAATTTGTGGAATTAACAATCCATTTTTTACTTTTATTTTTGTTTTGCAGTGAATGCAAATGAATGTTTGATGACCAGGATGCAAGAGATGTCACTGGATTACCATTTTACTGTGGAACAAGAAGTGGGGTCTTCCACTTATGCCTTCTTTGGCTTCAATGGTAATCATTTGAGGCAAATAGTTTTTTTTTTCTCTCCCTAAAATATAGAAAACGAAAACAGTTTCATATGTTTTCTTTTCAAAAAAGAAAGAATAGTGGATTTTAAGTACAACACTGGAAAATGGAAATATTTTCTTGTAGTTGTAGACTTGTAGCATGGTGATTTTACAAACACTTTTTGTACTGTTGTAAATGATACAGGAACTGCGGGTGTATGGAGAATTTCGGCGCTGAATGAGGCTGGGGGGTGGAAGGATAGAACCACAGTGGAAGATATGGACCTGGCTGTCCGAGCCAGTCTTAAGGGATGGAAATTCTTATACCTGGCCAATTTGAAGGTTGAATTTGCTTAATTCTGTTTTATCTTCTTGTTTTTCTGATAAAAGTGGTAAAATGGAAAAATGTCTGTATACTATTTGATGAAATGTCAACGACATGATAGGACTATTAGTAAATAAACACCTAAAACAGTAGTACATATGCTTAAACAGCACAAACAGTTTCATTAGGTCGTAATTACTCAACTAGTATCTGAATATTCGGAGATTTTCATGCAGGAAGTTCTACCAAAAAGATTTTGGTAACTTCAGGAAATAGATTTGCATAATTCAATATCAGTCACTGTTGTAATCTTTTTACTAATTTCCAATATTTAGTCTGTGTATGTTAAGACTTGGGACTTAGGAGTGTTAATGATTGGTTGGTTTGTATTTTTTATATGGTTTTGTTGACATGCATGAATTAGTATGAGATGAGTTTATTACTTGGACAACAGGTTAAGAATGAATTACCAAGTACTTTGAAGGCCTACCGGTACCAACAGCACAGGTGGTCTTGTGGACCAGCCAATCTTTTCCGGAAAATGGTCACCGAGATAATGAGGAACAAGGTAAGGTCGTGCCCCATTGAATTGGCAGACAAAAAGTATTGGCTATTCATGACCAAAATTCTTGTGTGTCCATTGCAGAAAGTATCCTTGTGGAAGAAGATATATGTGATTTACAGCTTCTTCTTCGTCCGGAAGGTCGTGGCCCACCTAAACACTTTCGTATTCTATTGCATTGTCTTACCTGCAACAGTTGTGGTGCCTGAGGTGGCCGTACCCAAGTGGGGTGCTGTTTATATCCCTTCCATCATCACTCTCCTAAATGCTGTTGGAACTCCAAGGTCTTCATTTTCTCAACTTTTCCTCTACTACTATCAAATATCATAAACAAAAGCAGGATTAACTTAGGAAACAATGTAAAAAAATTTACATTAACATTGAAAAAAAATTAAACAACCTACTTAAGATAATCCATAGAGTACATAATAAACACATCAAATATGATTCTTTATGCATAGCACATATGACTGGCCTTAAACCATGTAAATGTAATGAGGAATGGGCAATCACACACTGGTTCTCTACTGGTAAAAATAATATTTAAAACTTTAAAAGACAATGAATATGTTTTACAAGTATAACTTTGTTGACTAAAGGTGTACTTTTCAGGTCACTCCACTTACTGGTCTTCTGGATTCTCTTTGAGAATACCATGTCTCTGCATCGAACAAAGGCTACAATTATTGGTCTACTAGAGGCTAACCGAGTGAATGAATGGATTGTCACTGAAAAACTTGGAGATGCTCTTAAGGGTAAAGGTGGTGGTAAAGCACCCAAGAAGATTCGATTCAGGATTGGAGACAGGTATAATAATGGAGTATTGTGATTATCAGATAACAATAGCATTCACTAAATCAAATTTTAGATCATATCCCTGTGCTTACTAATCTATATTTGCTGTCTGTGTTCAATGTCATTAGAATTCACATGTTGGAACTTCTGGTTGGATGCTACCTTTTCTTCTGTGGCTGCTACGATCTTATGTTCGGGAAAAACCGGTTCTATATATTCCTATTCATTCAATCAATTGCTTTCTTCATCATGGCATTTGGATATGTCGGCACTATCGTTCCCGCCAACTCCTAAAAGGACTTCAGAACACTTCATTCAGATATCTACATATTGTAATAGTGTTCATTCACAGTATAATCTGTGACATTAAATTAAAGCTTGTGTTATGGGTGGTCGTTCTTCAAGGTTCTGCATAATCAGAGTCGTGGCTCGAACAGTTTTTTGTGAATATTCAAAAAAGATACATAAGAAAATTACAGAAGTTATTCCTTTGGAAATGAAGTATACAGAAAATGAGTACGGCACTCTACAGGCATCAATCTTCCCTGGGCAAACATCTTTGATTGGACAGATGGTTTATAAGATTTTGTAGTTCTTTTTCTTTTCTAATTTTAATCATTTCCTTCTTTACTTTGAATTTGTTCGAAGAAATAATAAACATCTTCAATAAATGGGATAGATTACAGGGTTTCTTGTTGAATTTCCAAAGAATTTTTTACATAAGTGTGTATTTTTTGTGGTAAATTACCGAAGTGTGTAATTTAAAAAATAAACAATTGGATAAATGGTGCTTGTAATAACCACTGTAAAATATAGAAGTCATGCGTCAATCACGACCTCAATTGAGATGATAAAAAAAATTTGTCTCATAAATCAACCATCTTTAGATGCTTTGTGGTTTTTCTTTTTGTTTTTGATAAAGTTGTAGTTACTAATATGACTTCAATTTTTTTTTTTTTATGAAGTCCTACTTCCTACCACGACTTTTAGTTATTTTTTTTGTAAAATCTTGCTTGCACTTTTATTTAATTTTTTATTCTTTATTTATTTTTTAATGTTTTTAAATTTTATAAATTTAGATAATATAATTAATTATTTATATATTAATTGAATGTATTTTAAATAATTTAAAATATTAATATAGTTAAATATATTTAAATTAATTTTTCTAAAAATTGTTAAATTTAATTAATTTAATTAATTGGTGAAATTATTGATGTTAATTAGATGTAATTTTAGAAAATTTAATTTAGTGTCACACATTGAAATAAGATTAATTCAAATGAATAGAAAAAAATATAATTGGTAGACGAAGATGACGAGTTTGTAAAAACATAATCCACCAATATTATATCCGACGTTTGTAAATATATAGTCCCCTTTCGTTTTAATTAATCTTATTTCAATAATAACCTATATTTTAATGACATTACTTTTAAATTTTTAAAAATCGCATTCAATTAACATTAGAGTTTCATTAATTAATTAAATTAACTAAATACTTAATTATTTTTTTAGAAAAAATAATTTAAATACATTTGACTGCATTAATATTTTAAATTATTTAAAATACATTCAATTAGTATATAAATAAATCATTAATTACATTATCTAAATTTATAAAAAGTAAAAACATAAAAATGAAATAAAGAATAAAGAAATAAAAGAAAAAAAATATTGTGTTAATAAGTACGACATAACCAAAAAATAAAAGTTGTGTTTCTTCCTTAAAAAAAAAATGCCAGCAAACATGACTTTTTTTTAAAGAAAAAAAAGAAGGAAAAAAAAACATAAACCATCCAAACATACCAACTTAAAAAAAAATATTATAACTTCTTTATTTTAAAATCGTTGTTGCAAATACAACTTACTCAATTAAATATTTTTTTTAAATTTATCTATCTTTATAATTTACGATAAAAATTAAACTACTTTTATTAAAAGAAAAAGTCACCTTTTGTCTTACTCTCTCTTTTAAGTTAAAATTTTACCAATTGTGTGTGCGGTAAATAATCTGTGGTAAAAGATCACGTTTGCAATTGTTAACTTCTAACTAAACCTGAAAAAACCATATCAGAAATGTGAAACATGACACTGATACCTTAAGGAGTGAATATTTTAGTTGGCTTGATCTATGGCTAAAGTGTTCTAACCACCAACATTGGTATGCATCACAAGGAAACAAAGAAAAGTTGTCTCTACTTTCCTTTTCTTTGCATTTGCTGTTGCCACCAAAAGAGTCCACTTTGGCAACAGAAGCAGAAACATAAGTAAACCAAATGAGTCCTTTTTTCCTGAATCCTGAGAAGGGTAAAAACATGTCAAAAGCATTTATCACTGTCAGCTCTATTAATAATCCAACAAGCATGTCTCAACTCAAGTCAATTTTCATCATTCTATTCAATCAAGGAAATATGAGGTCACCCAATTTTGCTGTTTTGTACAGGCTTTCAAAAAGGAAGATCAGAATGTTATTTGTCATAACAGACGTTTCACCAATAATTAATTAGAGGCAATTGAAGTTCTACCCTAATAGTTATGACTACAGAATAATAAAAGTGGAAGTTAAAATAAACACATTACATTAAATGTTTAGTCATAAGACCTTTTAAGAAAAATAAAAGAGTTGTTATGTTGTAGCAAAAGACTTTAAAAACTAAACAAAGCTATTTAAATTTCTTTAAAATAGTAAAATTCTATTTGAATTCATGGTTTTTCTATAAAATAGAAAAATTGCAGACTGTGGGGTTCGAACCCACGCGCACTTATGTGCAGAAGATCTTAAGTCTTCCCCCTTAACCACTCGGGCAAACCTGCTTATTTAAGCAATTTGACTTAAAATTAAATTTATTACTCACATTCAATAAAATTCATTGATGATCTAACCAAGTAAATTAAAACATAAAATGGATGGAAATTAATAAAGAGTTTTTGTACCACCATTATACGTTTGGTTTCATAATTATTTTGACCTAGGAACGAAGGTCGGTTATAAATTAAAAGGTGTTTAGAATGAGTTAGGTAATTGTAAACCAATAATGTTTTAAAATGTATTAGATGGAAAACATGATCTAAAAAAGTTAACAGGTTTGAAATAATTCCTTAGTATAAAAAATAATAAACAAAAATAAGATCTTAAACTTATATTATTGTCTTATATATTAAAGAAAGAGATATATTAAAAAAATGCGTATATCTATAATAAGAGATTATTCAATGGTAATCTAAAGATTTAATGAGATGGATAATTTCATTATTTTTTTATGAGAGATGATTTTGATATTTTGAGATTCAATTAAATGAATAACAATCTAATGTTTCACTTCGTTTGATCCATTATTGTATGATCTCTCTCACTTCATAAATTTAGAATAAAAAAACATACCACTTATTATGAATAGATTATGGTATAAATATAAATCTTATTATTTTACTAGTCTCTTCAAATAGTTAAAAAGTTGTTTATTATTAATTCAATTATTATCTTATTTTTTATTATTAATTTAATTACTTATTTATATTTAACGACCCAACTCTTTAACTACCTACACAAAAATAAATGTTATTATAATTTTGTAACAACAGTTCAGTATTGATATTTGTAGTCTCTTTAAATAAGATTGTCATATGAAACATAAAATCTTACACTAAATAAAATAAATTTGTTTTGAATTTTTATACTTTAATCATGATTAACTTATATATGTATATTGAATTTAAATTCATGATAACTTACATTTCTTATTTTTTTTTTCTATCAAAGCTCCTGTCTAGTAATTGAAAATACGACATTACAATTCTCAAAATACTTTTGTATATATACATATATTTGATGTTTTTTTTAGATTTTTGAAATACTTTATTTATGTAAATAACTTTGGTAGATATTATATACATATGAAATAAGTTTGTTTATATATCTCTAGTTATTTTGCTATGTTATAAACATAATATAAAAATATTCAAATACCATGGATATCCTAATCTTGAAAGAAAAAAATAATTGCCTAAATAACAAAATTGATAAATAAAAAAAATTACCAACATTAACCTCACTGAATGTTTTAAGTTTGTAAATCCCACATATTTGGCTGAATAAGTCACATATATATAGCAATAATGATTACACGTTGTCTCGTGCGGACGTAGGTATATGTTACTTAGGAATTTACAATTCTAAAATTATATTATGGTATTTATGAATGTTTGTGTAATTCGATTAAAAATTACTTAAAAAGAAACAAATTTCAATTGGATATTTATACTAAAAATAAGCAATTATGAACGGATATTTATGCTAAAATAAATAATTTTGAAACATTTAATTATACTAAAAATAAATTTTATAAATAATTAAAACACATTAAGCAGTTTTAGATAACATACATTAAGTTACTAATTGCTTCCACTTTTATAATTAGTGGATAAAGAAAATAACTTTTTATCTACGTTTATCTATTTATAAATATAAGTTCCTTTTAATATAGATAAGTTATACGAAAACCACTCTTTTTGATGCTTTGTTTCTTAGGAAAAAAAGAAAGAAAGAAAGGAAAAAAAATATAAGAAATAAAATGAAAAAAAAAAGAAAAGTTATCTCGTTGAAAATAAATGAGAGAAGTGAAGTATTATTTAATTTATATTAATAATTTTATTTCTATATATTAATATTTCTTTTTAAATTATTTATTATTATAAAAGAGAAAAAAATTAAAAATATATTTATAATTAGTTGTGGGTCAGAGTATTTATTGGATTGGATTCAATCCATTTCAACTCTAACCAATTGGGTTGAGTTATATCCATAATTGTTTCAAACCTAACTCATCCCATATCATCAAATCTCTCATAGGTTGAGTGATATATCTTCAATAATTTAAAGGATCTTGCTTCTTGCACTCTTTAATTGTTATCTGCACCCTTATAACTTTGTAAATAACCATTTTATTTTTGGTGTTTTATTTGAATATGGATCTTTCCTTCTGTCTTGTTTTGTGGTAGCTGTTTTACTCTATCCATGACTGCTCTGATGAGTTTTGATAGTGGTTTAAAGATAGGTAGGTAGGCTCTGGTAAGTGAAAAATGTATGAATGAGTACAATAAAACAGAAGTTTTGTTTTTAATGGTTGTAACACAGATTTTCATATAATTGATTATGAAATAGTGGTTCTAATAGTAAAAGTAGTGTTATAGAATGACTATTAGAAACTTTTCAAAAACAACTTTTCTAAAATAAGTACAATGTACAACACTCTAAAACACCTGATTTATACATTAAAAATGCATTTTAGATTGGTGAATCCTGAATGCAAACATATAATAAAAAAGTGTATATAGTAAAAAAAGAAAGTGTATTCTGCAACTCATTAGTTATGTTTTAAAACAGGTATTGTAGAAGTCAAATATGTATTTCAAATTGGAGATTTTCGTATTATGAAATTTCTATAATACATATTTTTACTTTTTAGAATACATGTTGCATAACATATATATTTTGTTTTGTTTTTTTTTTTTTCACACCTTACATTTGATTTATCAAGTTTAGTATGGAAGAAGACTTTGACAAAGGTATATATGATGAGTTGACCTGTTTTTAGATATAAACGACATTATATACTATGTTCTCTATTCGAATTCAATACATAATAAATATATACAAGAAGATTAGAGTGATGTGTTCACAAAGGATTTAGTAAATGTAATTATTATATAATTGTTTTGATATGGAAAAGTTATTATCATATAACAATATTATACTACGTTGTTATAGGTATTTGACACTTTAGGTAATATGTTGAAATGGACAAGAAATGTTACTTTTAATATTGGATTTGTTAATAGAATATTAAGGTCAACAAACGACAACAACAAAGAAAGACATATGAAAAAGTGATAAATACAAATGATATGAAAAGAACTTAGAAGTGTCTGTTAATGGAAGTCATGTACATCTAGGTCGTGACCTCTTAACATATACAACCTTTCTTTTGTAGCTCTTCGTGCTAGCACGATCATTGAGTGTGTTTCATTTCAAGCAGGATACTCTTAACAATATAACCTTTTTCTATCATTAACTGTAAAGTAGAGATAATCCTTTGACATATACCCTGCAAAAGATTAATAAATTAAAATTATACCAAACATATTAATATTAAATGACATGTTCTTACTACAACAAAATGATCTCCATGACCTTTATCTTCATCACTGCCAACTCCCACATTTGTAGGATATACGAATGGGACACATGACAAAACTAATTCAGATATCCTTCAACGCAAGTAATTACATGAGGGGCATCTATCACATCTATCTTTCACAACATATTGTACAAAATGTAACCACCAACAATCTACTTCTATCATTGACAGATTCTCATTTCTCGCAACAAATGGATGACCGAGTATAGTATGCACATATCCATATTAGCACAACACACGTTCTAGTAAATGCAATTGTCTAATAATATCCAACCTAATATACCCTAAAAATAATAATATTCGTTCAAATGGACTAGTCTGTTTATAGTAGTCATATGGGTTAAATTTTATAGTGACTAATACGAGATTATCAAGTTAGAATTAAATTGTTATAATTGTAGACAATTTGCCAACTTCATACCTTGCATGGAGACATCCTTTGTATAATAAACCACCTATCTCAATTATATGCCCATAAGATGCTCATAAATCCACGTTTGCAATATCATCATTAGAAAATTCAATGAACTATAACTAAGGTCATTAGAGAAAAACATCGATCTTACAACCAACTAGTAAAACATTCATAACACTAACCCTACAAAATAGTTGCAGACCCAACAAGTTGCTTGCACAACCAGTATCACTCAGTTGCTTATACATATGTTTCAGTACAACAGTCGCCCAAAGATATCCTCTAGTTATCTGGTTAGGCGTAAATATATGAACAATCCCAAGTATAACATATTTCCTATGTGACACTCTTTATGTACAAAATTTGAACAACCCACCAAGTGCAATATATATCGTGCAACAATAATCTACTTCCTATTATGTGATAAACCTCTCTTACCTAACTAAAATATACATGACCACCCCTGCATGGTCTGATTTCTGCAGATGCAACAACATGATTGAAGCATGACTACCAACAATTAGAAGGTGTAAAAGATTAGAAACTCATTCATGATCATCTATGTAAATGGAAAGAATTGATATTAATGTGTCAAATCTCAACATATGAGAATAATAATTATTTGTTTGCAGTCTCATAGGTAGTCCTCACAATACCTCCTAATCCTGATAACTCAAAGACTTCTACACATTTATGTGAGGACCCAACTTATTCATCTTCCTTCCATGAAATACTAATTTTAGTTCATAACGATTATACAACTAATAATAACTATTTAAGTATTCAAAATACATAATATAAATAATCTGATGTATATGAACATAATTCCACACCATTTTATTCTATAGTTGAAGAGCAAAATTGTTCATAATTAATGAGTAATGAAGTCTCCATAAGCGCTCCCAAATAATCGTCATCCACCACTACTTGAGGCTTCTCCGATTCAACATTGTTATCTTTGTAGTCTGCCTTGTTAATCAAACTAGGTGACTTATGTTTCTTTTTGTTTTAAAGAGACAGTTGGTTGCGCACAAGATCAGATTATGAATGACCTTATCTCTCGTTCTTATCATGGTTATTTGCAAATACACAACATACAAATATCAATATCATTGGTTAAAAAGGTGACAATAAAGCTAAAATAAATATGTTCCAAATACATATAATTGAGAAACATATTCTGTAGACATTTTGGAAAATTGGTTATTCTATAACACCTTTCTAAAATGCTCAACCCACAACACTGCAACTCACTACACCTTTCTCTTTTACAAAATAACTAACACAGGAAGTTTCTGAAATAATGAATCTGAATAATAGGTATAATTATGTGGTGTCTACAGATGATCATAAGATATCTAAGATGAAAAAAACACATTTAGCGCAGGTGAAAATCACACACTTTATTACAAAGACAATAGTGAACAATAATAGATAAAACTTAGGATTCGAGATAAAATATGATTTAATGAAATTTTTTACTTTTTTATTTTATTATAGGAGTGCAACCATTTTATTATAGGAGTCCATCTTGCAATTAAAGAGATTCTGGAAGAAAAACCAATTTAAATTTGAGATTTAATCTGACCAAAATACTATTAGTAATAATAATAATAATACAATTTATTCAATTATTTTATTTATTAAGTTTGTGTTAATGTTAAATTATTTAAATATACATAATAAAATCAATTTTTAAATATTTTGAAAAGTATAAAAGAAATATATTTTAAAATTTTACAAATCTTAGTAAAAGTAGAAATAGATGAGCTAATTAAGAGAACTCAGCTAACCCAATTAAAAATAAGTTAAGTTGGATATAATTTAATAAAAAATTACAAAAAGACTCCACTCATTCCAACTTGTATATATTCCTTGTAAGTGTCGAACATGTAAAGACATCAAAAGAAAGAGAAAAGGAACTCATTTCTTCCTTTTATAGAATATAATATGTACAATATAATTAATTATATTTCACATCATGTACTGTTTGGCACATCCACATGTCACTTCTTCTTTTCTCTCTTCTCTTCTTACTTTCATAAAAGAAAAAAAAAAGAGTTTTCTCTTATCCTCTCCTTTCTCATTTTTTTTTTCTACATATTTACTCAACCAAACCATCCTTTATCCTTTCTGATGCCACGCAAGGTTCCCAAACACTGCCCTTTACACGTTGCAACATTCTAGTTTGACACAATGCATGAATAAGCAACTTGTTTTTTTTTTAACCTACTGCAATAAAAGTTAGACATTATCACATGATAATAAAAAATATTGTTTATACTGAAGGTCCACATTTTCATATCATATGGAATTTTCGTGATTTTCTGTCTCTTTCTAAGCATACACACAAATTTTAATATCATCTCACCTATTTAGTTTTTAAGAAAAAGAAGGATAAACACAACATTTTCACTACATCATATAATCATGAGAAAATTCAATACAGTTGCATAGAATATTCCATTTGATGCACCTGTAATACACTCCAGGGCAGTACAAGCATATAAAACCCGCTTGAAAAATTACATGGAAAGTGTTGTTATAAAAAATATAAAAAAAGTGCAATTGATTAGAGAAGCCTAGGAAAAACGAGAATTTTTAATTTTAAACAGAAAATGGTTGGACTCAGGACTTGTGTGTAGATCGCAATCTTCTGTCACTTTTCATCTGCGGCTGCGTTAAGTAGCAACATAGCATAGTGTAAAGCCTCCAACTTTTATTGAAAAGTCTCAATTTTGAGCTCACTCGGAAGTGATGGAGTCGCATGTGGATCTGGGTTTTCTCCTACACGCTCTCATGCCATCTTGGAACTCCGTTAGTCCTCAATACTCAAACCCCAATCTCTGCGAATTCATCATTTACGAAAATAATAATCAATTTACAATCTTTTCCCCCTTTTATAAACTGGTTCAGGTTCCTTTGCTCGCGGGGTTCTTCACTTACTTGGCCATTGCTGGATCAATTCTCCCTGGAAAACTTGTTCCTGGGGTTGCTCTACCCGATGCAACTCGTCTTCACTATCGCTGCAATGGTCAGTTATAATATATGCATGTATGTGGTCTTTATATATATATATATATATATATATATATATATATATATATATATATATATATATAAATAAGAAAAAGTGTTTTGGGGGTTTTGACTATGATTTCATTTTCTCAGGTCTGCTCTCGCTTCTTCTGTTGGTTGCGCTACTTGGGATCGGTGGCAAGATGAGTTTTGTGTCTCCCACTGTATGTGTTCCCTGAATTTGTCTGTTTTGTCTACTTTTATTAGACGCATTTGTGTGAACTCATGAAATGTAAGACGGATTAGATTGTTCAGCTTCTTTCATGAAGATTGAGGTTAAGATGTTTAATGTGCTTTTCTGGTAATTCTTGCAGGCCATATCAGACAGAGGACTTGAGTTGCTGTCCACAACGTTTCTCTTTAGTTTTCTTGTATGTAAGCTTAGAGTTCATATTTGGAGTGTGAAAGTTTGGCATCTGATAATTTATTGGACTGAACATACATGCAGTTCCATAAGTGTTTTTGGTATTTTTATCCAATCAGAATTGAATTTTCATATCAGTAATGTATGTTGACCTTTAATAAGAACTTTTATTATCGAGTTGAAACTCTAATTTTCATTAGATAGCACCCAAAAGCACCTGTGAAACTGAACGTGCCTGTAGTTTTGTCTAATTTGTTACCTGTCATCTTTGTCTATTTAAATACTTTAAGTGTCATGTATTCTTTGGATTAATGTCTCTTCCCGAGATTAGCATTTTGTTCACAACTTAACTGCTAATTTGAATGTTACTTTTTGATGCTAAACTAGTATATGTTGAACAAATTAGTTGGCCACTAACTCCATTGGGCTCCATTAGTACCAATTTTTAAGTAATACCAGTTAGAGTGTGGTGTTTTCAAATTGTTTGTCGGAAGTTTTCTGTGACATTCCTTTACCTGTTTAATTGAACTATTCCATTTGATCCCTTTTTAAACTTAATTAATGAAAAGAAATGATATGACCAATATTTGGACATCAATACCTTCTTCCTACAGTTAGTGTTCAATCTCTTCTACCTATGGTTATTCCCTTACAATTTTGACATAAGATGGTTTATTTGAATTATCATTTATGATGTTCTTACTATTCAGCATGGCATGATAATTTTATTCCCTTTTGGTTGTCAGTTTTGTTGATCTTCTGCATGCATATAAATGGCAGGTGACCCTGGTACTGTATTTTTCTGGTTGCAAGTCAAAAAGTAAAGGTTCATCTCTAAAACCTCATATCAGTGGGAACCTGATACATGATTGGTATGTTCTAAATTAAGATGACTTTAACTACTGACTATTTCAATTAAAAAAGTGGGGCCATAATTTTGATGTTGGAAGCATCATATATTACTTTTCAACTCCTTAAACAACTGGGAGATGGCAGAAGGAATATGCATATGCAGTGGGTTCTACGACCAATATTCTCTTCTATTGCATTTCCCTGACCCTCAGCACCACTACAAAATTTGATGGTCTTCAAGAGGTTATATTAAGTGTTACATAACATATTTAATTTAAGGCGTATTTAATATGTAAGTAGCTGTGTGTTTTGCATTTTCTATGTTCTAAGTAGTGGCGTGCAATTAGTAATATGGTCAACTTTGCTCCCCAGAAGGAATTACTTTTCTATGATTACTCTTGATGATATTTGTTTTGTTTTTATTTGATAGGTGGTTTGGAATACAGCTAAATCCTCACTTCATGGGTATTGACCTCAAGTATGTGATTTTCCCAAATTTCTTGCTTGTTCTCATTTCACATGACTGTTTTTAATTTAAGCCATGTTAAAAATATATTTTGATTCCCCATCTCTTGCCACTGAAAGATGTATTTTCTTTTTCTCATTTAACTTGACTGTTTTAATTGTGATTTATAAACTTACTATGAATGATACTTCTTGTCCCAACCTGCCAATGAAAGTTGTATCTCATCTAGAATACCTTCATGATTATTCTGAATACCAAACTGTGGTTATATGATCTGTAGATTGATCTCTTCTTTTCCTTTTGAATCTTGACTCAGTTTTCCCTGCAAGGTTTATTGACATTCAAGAATTTAATGAATGGATGACCAAAATCAATCTGACATTTTGTTATAATTTAATGGATTATCAAATGTGCAGATTTTTTTTTGTTAGAGCTGGAATGATGGGGTGGCTACTTATCAATTTATCTATTCTTATGAAGAGCATTCAAGATGGAACTTTGAGCCAGTCAATGATTCTCTACCAGCTATTCTGTGCAGTAATCTCGAAAACTTGCATGTCTTTTGTAAAATGAAAATGTATTATATTGTGTGATTGACATGTGAATTTCTGTCATTTTGTTCCAGCTATACATCCTGGACTACTTTGTACATGAAGAATACATGACATCCACGTGAGTTACATATGTTCCACTAGAAGACTTGGGTTCTATAAATTTCATCATGGGTTACTTGTTATGCTAAGTTTTAAGATGATGATATACTCATTCACTTTGTTTTAAATTAAAATTCTTACACCAATGACAAACTTTCATACGATGATAGGTTTTTGTGCTTGTTTGCCTTTTCTAATATTTTTGGAGGGAGCATGGTGACATTGGAAGTGCAAGCACCTGGATGGAGAAGATACATGACCTAATAGGGGGTCAAAGTCAAACCATCACCATCACGCCACTAAGTCCTAATACATTCCAATATTTTTAGAGGAGAGGGAAGGGAGTGGGGGGGTGTTTGTGACACTGATGCTAATTTATTTAACTGTAAAATGCCTCAATACTTATTTGCTGTGATCAAGTTTGTAGCCACAATAGTTCAATCACTTTATCTTTCTGCATCAGGGAAGAAACATCAAGTACTAGTACTACTACCCATTGTAGAATTCCTGAGATAATAAATTGACATAATTGAATTTATATGACATAGCTGCGTTACGTGGATCAATAGATATATTATCTGCAGTTCATCTTGGATAAATCCCAGTTTGGGGTGAAATGTTTTATAAAATTCCCTTCAAAACATCAGATAGTAAAAGCCAGGTTGTGAAGGTACAAGTATAACTTATTAGTAGGTGTCCAAAATACAATGGGCCTATTTTTGTTAGCTTCTTCATAAGCATTTTTGGAATAACAAAATAAGAAGGAAAAATGAAAAAACTTTATACACTAAAATTAACTTATGCATTAGTTAAAAATCATCTTGTAGAGAAGCTAATATGAGATAACTTTTATAAATTAGCTTATGCATAAGATAATTTAAAATTGTTTAGGGAAAGGTTTACCCGAATAAACCAAATATGGGGATAGAACAATTTATGAAAACCTAGGCTCTAGGTTCAGCATAGTATATACATAATTTTTCATCTAAAATTCTACAAAGATTTAACTGAACAACATTCCTCTTGGATTTTTCAGTAAATTATGATCAGGATATCCACTTGATCAATCACATATGATCCAATTCCCCTTTCTAACCTTGTCTTTGTTTTGTCTTTTGCAGCTGGGACATAATTGCGGAGAGATTGGGCTTCATGTTGGTCTTTGGAGATTTAGTGTGGATACCTTTCACTTTCAGCATACAGGTATTTGTCATATTTGTGAATTTGGATGAGAAATAGAAAAGTTCGAACTTCCAATTTGTTTGTGTAAGCACGGGAGATGTTACCTTTTTTGTTCATAGTCATACATACAGTTGTAAACTGAACTTTTCTATTCATGAACTTAGTTTCACCTCTCAAAGGTGTTTTTGGAGCTCTTGTGTTGACATTGAATACTCCATTCTGTTTGTCATTTTGATTATGGATTAACTTGAAAGTGATTTTGTTAGATGGTCAGTCACTACAACTACGTAGGTGAAAAAGGTTTGTATTAGGATAAGACTAAGGACAGAAAAGTCTGACAAATGTTATTCTTGTCCTTTATTACAAGCTGAGGGTCCTTATAATTTCTCTAATGTGTGCATAATTTGCCATTACAATTGATAAATATGCATGTTTTTCATATTTCAGCAAGTGAAAATTCTCATATGTGAATCCATATTGTTTATTTTCTTTTGTGCGTGTGTATGTGTGAGATATGGTCAAGACTTGATAGTGACCAACAAAGGTATGCACGTGCTTTAGATGCACGCTTCAAACATAGTTCAGCTGTGTTGGAAATGAACTTGCTACTGATTTAGTTAGCTCCATATTTAATTTTTGTTCATCTCTTCTGCATTAAAATCTTGCATGTATTGACAATCTGCAATTGCTGTTAGGGGTGGTGGCTATTGAGGAACAGTGTGGAGTTAACAACGGCTGGCATGGTAGCTAATTGCTTTGTCTTCTTGATCGGGTAACTTGTTATATGTAAAAGTGACTTTTGTTATGTATACACTCCTGAAGTGACATAAAAGAAAATTTTATGAACACTGAAACTGATCTAATAAACTCATACATTTCTATCAGTAAACCTTATAAACTGTAATTTGTGCAATATAACTGTGCAGATATATGGTATTTCGAGGAGCAAACAAGCAAAAACACATGTTCAAAAAGAATCCAAAGGCTCCTATTTGGGGTAAGCCTCCAAAAGTTGTTGGAGGCAAGCTACTAGCATCTGGTTATTGGTAAGATTTCATTTATGTTGAAATTATAGGGTTTTAGATATAGGGGGAAAGGAGAGAATAGAGTAACACTCCCAAACTGATATTCAATAAGAAAACATATCATGAAATATTAAGAATATGGAAACTTAAGAAATAGGAAAACTAATCCTAAAGATAATTTAGAGATGCTTTAAAATATTGTAAAATTTTGGAATTTTTTTAAATATATTTTAATTCTGTTTGATATCCCTCTTTCTTGTTCTCTTACAAATTTCAGATGCAATGAGTTAAATAGAAAAGATGATTGTCATGTTTTTTATGGGATTCATATGCATGTGTGGTTGATTTTTTGAACCCTTTATCTAGTTGATAATTTGTGACAACATTCTCCTTGCAAGAACTAATATTGCAACGTTCATGTCCTTATCCTTATTCTTATTGAAGTCATCAATCTTTCTTATTCTATTCTTGTTATTATGTTGAAGGGGTGTTGCTAGGCACTGTAACTACCTAGGGGATTTGCTGCTTGCTCTCTCCTTTAGCTTACCTTGTGGGATAAGGTGATCTCCTTAAGTAGTTGCTTTATTATGTTGACGTGAAGTCATGGATATTTGTTATTTTTCTAAAAGTAATTAATGTCAAACATTTGTATTTAACTCATTTTTGCAGTTCACCAATTCCATACTTCTATCCCATTTATCTTCTTATTCTGTTGATCTGGAGAGAGAGAAGGGATGAAACTCGTTGTGCAGAGAAGTATAGAGAGATATGGGCAGAGTATCGTAAACTTGTTCCATGGAGAATATTGCCTTATGTTTATTAGGACTATAATAAGGGCATCATCTTCTTGGGGTCCTTAATCTTGGATTTTTTTCCTATTTGTGTATGATTATCATGTTCATGGCTTTCTTTTTAGTGGTCATCTCTTTTTGACATTTCCCTATTTGTTTTGAAATGAGAATGGCATGGTGAAAGATCCTTGGCTTATCTTACTATCACCACTAGTAATCTTGTATTGTTTACAAAAGTAGTAAACAATACAAGGAGTCACTCCATTCCACCAAGTGAAGATTAAAGTTTTAAGACAGTATGAGCAACTAAACTAAATTATTTGTATATCTATTTTCCTCCTAAAAATGTTGAAAATCTGAAGTGTATATCTTTCATAGACTTTAGACATTATTCTATTTATTTCTTATCTTCAAAGGAACAAGAGAACTATGTCTTAAACTTTCGTAGTAAGCAAATATTTTGTCTTTATCTAAGAGTTCTTCAACCTTTTTTAATGGTGATACCAATATTCTGAGCAACATTCAAAGTTCAGCTTCAAAAGTTGATTCTGGTTGTATAAATTTTGTGAACTACTAAGGAACAAGAGAACATGAGTAAAAACTTTCCTAATAAGCAAAAAACCTTCACCTAATGAGCTATTCAACCTTTTAAATAGTGATATCAATAACATTAATACCATCCAGGAGTTTAGCTTTAGAAGTTGAATATGCTTCTGTAAATTTTACAAAACTAACCTATGTTATTAGCACTTGAATTTCCAAAAAATCCCCTTACATGCTGCTTCCTTGTCATGACTAACTTATGCTCCATATGATCCAACTTCCATTTGGAGAGGACCAATCCACTTGAATAATATTCTGTGCTTTCCTTAACCTGCAAGTAGTAACAAAAGCCTTTAGAATTTTAAAGTCAGCAATGTTACCAGTTGTTGTTGATCCATAAAGATTTACAACAATGAAGATTATATTCTTAATGTGTTATAATGTATTTGAAACACCTCAAATTGTTTTTGGTATTCCAAATGCTACTACTTGTAAAATCAAATAATGTTATGGCCACCACCAAATTACTTCCAATTCCCATTGGGATATATATTGTTTCATTTCAAGGCAATGAAGGTCATTTAATAATAACATAACTATTACCATAGGTTAAAATACTAGGTATAACATTTTAATGATACCATAATCATTAGAACATCCATTAAGAATTGAAAAAATTTGTTAATGCCAGTTTTATCAAAAAAGTATATCTTATTAGCAACAACTCTAATAATAGTCTTATGATGGAAGTATTAAATGTACCTATTTCTTTCAACAATTCATTCTGTTATGAATGTTTCTTTTGAAATTATTGTGCTATATGCATATCAATGATAACTTGTTTTCATGCTGAAGTAGATCTTATCATAATTTGATTGGACAAATTTGGTTTGAATCTTTTTAAACCTTGTAGATGTTACATCAACATTATTGTGTACATTGTCAAAAACTTACGCAAAAATTTGATTCTAGTCTTAACTTCCTTTAAGTGTTATTTTTAATAAAAATGAACATAGGACAACCAATGCAACTTATATTCCAAACTTCTTTAATCATTCTTTTGTCATCATGTTTCATCCACATAAAAAGATGAAAGAAAATTAACAACTTCCTTACTAGTAGTTTTAAATAAGATAAGATGATAATTTGAGCTTAAGCAAAAAGGTGCACATGTAACTCCTTTCCAAAGACCAAACCCTTGTGGATTACAAAAAAACTCAAGCCTTTCATTAATATTATCTTGACTTTTCTTACCATTTGTCCTTGTAAATGTAAATTGAGAATTAGAAGTTAATATAATAAACTATTGATTTTCTTCTATCCATTCATTAAATTCTGTTATGACTCTACTACAAGGTTGACATTTCCTTTATAATCTTGTATATCATCTATAACATTAAAATCACTATTGTAACCAGGAATAGGTACTGATGGATCCTTAAGCTAATGCCAGAGATTTCATCTCCTTCTGTAATCTAGACAGGCATAAACAATAATCACATAGTAAGTGAGCAAAATCTTCCTTAAAATAAAAAGATACATGTTGATCTAAACTTATAATAAATAATAATAATAGTAGTAGGTATTTTATCCTTAAAAAGAAGCAGAATAAAGTACATTTATCATTGCTTTGATTATGAGCAAACTACTTTAATCCTAGTTCATACAATAAAAAAGGAAATATTTTATGGACATCAACCATTTGTTCAAATGTGAAAACGAGATTAAATTTATATTGTTAGACAAATACTTTGAATAACAATTTGAGATTTCTTTCAACTAATGTCTTTAATATTTCAACATAAAGATACAATAACAAAATTTATGAAGAAAATATTCCTTGAAGTTCCAGATTTGTTAGGCCTTTTCTGATTCTGTTTTGATTCCACTTCTTTAAAATCCTCAATCTGAATTCAGATTGATTTACCAATTTATGAGAAATAAACTAGATACCTTTCTACATAACTGAAGACATATTACTAAAATTTGTAATATCAAAATCTGAAAAATTCTCTTTATCATGATCCTTAAATAGAAATAAATATCTTTTGAGTGAATTGACCTCATCATTCATATTTTATTATTGGATCTGGATTGTCAAATGTATTAGCCTAACTAATATAATGGATTGTCAAATGTATCAGCTAGACTAATAAATATTATTTTTAGTACTTAGAAAACTTATAAATTTTTATTTTAGTCCTTACAAAATATTTTTTTTAATCTTCATTTCTCTAAAATGTTAAATCTCTATTTTTAATTTTCTATATTCATTTTAAGATATTTTAATTAATTTTCGGTAAATATTCAGTTTATTTGAATAAATATTGACATATTTTAAATTTAGTATAATAAAAAATTAAAATCTTAGTAAAATAATTTTATTAATCTGGTATGTATTTCATTAATAATTAAGATAATTCAACATTTCATGTATGTTATCAAAAAAATTAACATCAATATACATTCCTTTAAGAAATTAAAATTTTTATATAAAAAATTTAATTATTTTTATTAAATTAAAATTAAAATATATCAATATTTATTATATTCAACTGACTATTTATTTATTCACTAGATATTATATTATGAGCTTTCTTTTTAAGCATTACATGTCAGTAATATATTGCTACAGCATTACTCTTTGTTTGTTTGCTTCTTGGAATTGTTATTTAACATTTCTTTCCATACACAAGTAATCATGTTCAAAAGTGATCATTGAAAAGAATGTTTTACAAATATCAAAAATAAACTTACTCATTTTATAAATTATTAAAAAAATAAATTGTTAAAGAATAATAAAGAAAAAATAAAAACAGAAGTCCAAGATAACTTCTTTACAATAAATAAAATAAAAATTTTTTAATTTTTTAATTTTAATAAAACTAAAAGTTATTATTAGATAAAATATTTGGTGACTAGAAAAATCATAACTTTTTAAAATGTGAGCAAAAATAGAAATTTAAAGCGATTTTACAGGTAAATAAATTTTTTCATCTATTCTTAAAATGATAATAATATATTAAACTTAAATTTAAATATATATGTATAAAATAATGTATGAATAATATGATTAAACAAATTTATGATTTGAATAAGATTCAACACTTATACTTTTATATTTTCTGAAAATTCACTGTTATTCCATGTTCATTAGAAATGATTAGAATGTTGTCAGAATCATCATGATTAAAGCTATTAATTTTAATGTTGTTCATGTTTTTCCGTAAAGATAATAAGTATGTTTGATAGGTTGAAAAAAATAGATGTTATTTCCAAAAATGATTTATTTGATTTTATATTTTCTATTCTTACTTACTTTGCCTTATTTTACCATCTTGCATTTCTCAGGAGATTTTCTTATAAATGAGTATAGTTTGAGTGTTTTAATTTAGTTTTTATTAATCCACACAAACTTTGATTTAATTTTTTTAATAATATTTTTCTATTGTTTTGTTTTATTTTAATATATTATTTTTCTTTTAATACATGATTGTTATTTCTTAAGATTATGATAATTTTTTATAATAATACTTTCAAAGTATTTATATAAAAATATATGTTGAAACTAAATTTTAATATAAAGTTAAATGAGTGAGATGATTATTTATGAATAACATAATTCTTTATTCTTCCTATTTATTCTTCCTAGCTGATCATCTTTGAGGAAGAGATAAATATGAAAGTGAAAATTAAAATATATTTATTCCATTTTCTTTAAATACTGATATATCTTCAACCGAATGGAAGATAGCAGTGAAATTAACCTACCTTGGAATGCACATTCTGCCATATAGAATTTTTTGTTCTTTCTCTATCCCTGTTCACTCGGTGGGAACTAACTCGGTGGGAACTCACAAGTTAAGAGTTAACCTCACATGCATGAGTCTCTAGATCTCTAGCATTGACTCTATGTAACTAACTTTCCCATGAATTTGTTGTTTTAATTTCGGTTTCGGCTTGGGCATGGAAGAAACTGCTGTGTCATTCAGAGAAACCGAGATATTCCAAAGAAAATAATCGGTTACCACCCAGTATTCTGTTCTGTTCCTGCTATGTGCCTTTTCATAGTCTATCAGTTTTGGATTTTTTTAAAAATAATTGGGCAGAAATAAATTTTATTCCATCTCTTCTGCAATCACCTCCAAGTAGTCACATGCTTCATCACTCACCGCTTACTCGGCGAAAGGTATTACAAATCTACCTTTGTCAATGTTGCTTGATTGCATCAACTGGGAACTGTATCTCTGATTTTGTTCTTCAGTTTGACAAATTTATTACATTTATTTCACATTTTATATCTTTTTTTAATTAGGTTCAACCGAGGAGGTGCTCCTTCTGGTGAGGAAAAGACTGTGATTGAATAAAGGTGTGACCTTTAGGGGGAAATTGAGTTTTTGAGAGCACCTGTGATAGTCCCAGACAGCAATTTAATTCTTTCATCCTTTCTTTAACTTTTTGGAGAAGAGAAGTGAATGGAGGTTGGAGAAATGGATGGAAAGGAGCCACAAGTTGAGGTTCCTTTGGTAGCCGTCACCCCTATTAAGCCTGTTCCTCTAAAACCAGTGCCGATCTACACCCCGCCTGGGGAGATTAACCAAATGGGTTATCATGCAAATGGAGCAGTTGCATGTGTTGAATTTTCAACTGGCCAAGAGAAATTGTGTGGGTTGGATGTTGGGTTAAATGTAGCCTGTGACAGTGGCAGAACTTGTGAACATACATCTTGGGATGCTGCTTACAGCTTCAACAAACTCGGGTTTTGTGAACATTTGTTTGCAATTGAGGCTGAATCGAGGAACTCTAGTGTGACACAAGAAAATAATGAAGGATTGAAAGATCCATTTGTTCCTTCACTTATCCTTGACAATATCCCAGACTCTCAGGGTAAGTCCTATCTTTTGTCCTTGCTACTATTCTTTTGATAGTTTTATAAGATTTCCCCCTCAATAATGGTATCAAGCAGAACACTGATCGGGATACTACGTATACTATATTAAATTCCAATTTTGTATTGAAATGATGTTTGCATGCAGTTTTTAACTTATAAACCTTGAAACTGTATGTTTGTCCTGTAACAATGTTTGCATGCACTTTTTAACTTATAAACCTTGAAACTATATGTTTGTCCTGTAACATTCATAAAACCTGCTCAGCAAGCACAGCACCCACCATTTTCTTATAAGTTTCTGTTTTAATTTCTTTTATTACTTGATCTATCTAGGATCATATTGCTCTTACACTTTGCATACTCTCTTTTGAGACAGAAACTTTTGAGACAGAAACGTACATTGCTTGCTGTAGCAACAGAACTTCACAGGATGCCCCATTTACACTTGACAATGCCAACAACGAAAACGGACAAATAGCATCAATGCAAATCAATATGGAAGGAAATGATCCAGGAGGGGAAGAGAGAAATGGTCATGCCTGTAAGCTTGACATTAATGTCCTGCCAAGCAGCAAAGAACTCTGTGACCCTGTCATGGAATTTGGTGCTATTTCTTCAACATTCAAGGAGAACCAAGACCAAGATAAGGGAAATATTGATACGGATCTTAATAAAACACCACACCAAAAGCCAAAGAGAAGAAAGCACCGTCCCAAGGTCATCAAAGAAGGCCAACCCAAAAGAACTCAGAAGCCTGTTACCCCAAAGCCTTTTCAATCAAAAGAAAACCCAACTGTGAAGAGGAAATATGTGAGAAAGAATGCATTGACCAAGATTTCTATTCCTCCAACAGAATTGACAAGAGAATTGGCAAAAGAAATGCCTATGTCTTGTAGAAGGGCCATAAATTTTGACATGGGAACTAGAGATGAAAGTTCTGCTGCCATAGAAAACACAACTGCATTATTGGGAAAAGGAAATGGTGTGAATGTAGGCCTTGCAGATGATCTGGACACTTCTGTGAAGCAGCCATCAAGTGGTGTAGTCATGCAGGATACTAATGTAGGCTTTCCCTATGATCTAAACACTGCCATCAAGTGGGCATCAAACAGTTACATGTCATTACCAGAAGAAACACAAGCCACAAATACATCTTCAAGAAAAAAAAGATCTGGGGCAAAGCCAAAGGAAAACCCAACTGCCAAGAGAAAGTATGTGAGAAAGAAAGGAGTGAAGACATCAGCTCCTCCAATAGAAGTACCAGGAGAATTGACTAGAGAAAAGATGTCCGCAACTGCCCAAACATCATGCACACAGTCCATAAATTTTGATGGAAGAGCAAGAGAAAAAAGTTATGCAGTCAAAGAGAATCTGCCTGGACATCCAGGCAGTGAAATTGGTGTAGTCATGCAGGAAATGAACGCATGCCTTGCGTATGATTTAAACACTTCCACAAAGCAGACATTAAATGAAGACATGACATTACCTAAGGAAGCACAAGCCCCAGGTCCATCCTCAAAGATTAATCTCCAGGAAGCACAAGCCCCAGGTCCATCCTCAACGATTAATCTCCCTGGGACAAAGACAAAAGAAAACCTGACCAGCAAGAGGAAGAATGTGACGGAAAAAGTATTGAATCTGTCTCCTATTCCTTCAGAAATGACAGGATTGACTGAAGCATTTGTACATCATTCTAACAATATGTCATGGAGAAGGTCTTCAAATAATTTAGATTTGCACAATGGAAAGGAAATTTTGGTGTTAGAGGAAACAAAAGTAGGTCGTTCCTATAATCAAGACACTTGGATAAATGCAACATTAGCTAACTGCATTCCATTACCTGAGGGAACACAAGACCCTAGTACGTCTATTTCAGAATACACCCACCTTGGGGCAAAGCTGAATGCCAACTCTGTAGGGAACAAAAACAAAGGCCAGGCAACTACTCAGGATGGAAACATCAGTAATTGTCAAAGTTCAACCATAAGGTCACAAATGGTTGGTACAAAGAGGAAATATTCTTGTAGCTTTAGTCATGCAGATGACAGCAACATGAATCTGATTGGAGCACACTTTAATGGATTGCCATCATACCAGACTGGCTTTTGCCCTCAGTTTCCAAACATACAGAAGAAAAGGAGAACTGAAAAGGGGAAAACTTCTGCCAGGAACGTCACATCTGTGACTGCAACAAAAGAACTCCAACAGACATACCCTCAGGAAGATGCTCTAGGACATCCTTACGCATCAACCTCTAGCTGCTGTATTTATGGATCTGGATATAATACAACCGGAGTCCCAGTCATTAGTGAATTTACTGAAAATTTCATTGATAATACTCAAACATTTGATGAGTTTATCTTGTCTTTGAAAAGGATGGCAGAAAGGTCTCAAACCTCTAATTGTGATTCTGGTTCTCCAACCAGAATTAGAAACGGTGCTACGGATACAAATTATACCACAAAACAAGTAGGGGTCTCTGGTAGAGAAACATTTGGGGATGCAAAAAGACCTCAAACATGCCTTGCTGCTTTAGTCGCAGAGACACCTATATCAGTTCCAAAAAAAAAGCGGAATAGAAAGAAAAAAGTCCTTTCCAGTTCAGCACATTCTAGCACAAATGGGATGCTATGGCACCGCAATTTTGCATTGGCAAATTACACTATGCCAGTGGGGAAGTCATCAGGTTTGAACTGAATCCTTATTTTTGTGTCTATAACATTATACATCGGAAAGGACAAATAATTCCACCATGAAATTTTTTGCACTGCAGATGTTGCTTCCGAAGTAGTGTGGAAAGCCATGAACTGTGTTGATGCATTACCATTGCAATTTAGACAACTAAACATAAACACAGAAGGCAGAGACCTCGAATTTCATGAGCAGAATGCACTTGTTCTGTATAAACAGCAAAATCAAAAGCAAAACAGCCTTATCCGTGGAGATGGGGCCATTGTTCCCTTTCAAATCAAGAAACAGCATCTACGACCAAAGGTTGACCTTGATGATGAGACTGACAGAGTGTGGAAGCTTTTGTTGCTTGATATAAACAGTCCTGGAATTGATGGAACAGATGAAGATAAGGCCAAATGGTGGGACGAAGAGCGAAATGTGTTCCGAGGGAGAGCAGACTCATTTATTGCACGAATGCATCTTGTACAAGGTATCATGTTTGACATTATTCACCTTTGATACACCTCTAGGAAGGCACCAACTTACATGTGATCAATGAAGTGAAAGAAGTGAGAAAAAAGAAAGAAGATGCAAGATAAAACTTCTTAAAAGAGTAGTAAACATTATCTGTCTACCTAATTCTCATAAATGTGAACCAAAATTTTGATGGTAAACCCCACCTCCAATAACTATAACAAGAACAGTCATCTCGACCGCCACAACCATGAATTATAAAATGATTATATCTGAACTATCTAGGTCAGTGATAATATAACAAGAACAATGGAGGAGCCAGTCTCTGATTAAAAAATTACCTAAACTTTGGTGGTCATCTACTGGGGGTTTTCCAGGAACTGATTAAAAGCAAGAAACTTGTAAAAAGTAAGACAGATATAATAGCATCCATATCTCATTTATTCTTACATTCAGCATCTCTTTATGTAACAAATGATCAAAAACAGTACCTGCAGTTTCATTATAGTGCGATGTGAAATAAGTATCTGAGATATTTGTTCAGGTGTAGTATACATAAATCTCAATGACTTGATATAATTTGCCTAAGAAATATAGCACTTACTGAAATAGCGTAATGAAACCACACTCTCAAGATGTTACAGCTTTGAAGAGAATAAAATAATTGCAATTTTATCTTAAAAGAAAGACTATGCAGAAAATCTGTACACCATGAACAATCAACAGCTTCATATTACAAGAGTTTCTTCAATTGCATACAGAGTTCATACACTAATATATTTCATAATCAACAGGAGACAGGCGATTTTCTCGATGGAAAGGATCAGTTGTGGATTCAGTGATTGGAGTTTTCCTCACCCAGAATGTCTCTGACCATCTTTCCAGGTATAAGCTCTCCAAGCTTAATTTTGGTGAATTTATAAATTTGATGTCATGCCGCAGTAACATTTTCTATTCTCTGTTGACAGCTCCGCATTCATGTCCCTTGCTGCGCGATTTCCCAAAAATTCAGGCAGCATGTGCCAAGCACACCAGGCAGAAGACACAAGGCTGGTAGAACCACAAGTGCATGTAGTTGAACCAGAAGAGGGCACTGAATGGAACGTAAAATTATTGAATCAGTCTGTTTATGACCAGAGTTCTTTGACAATAGATATGGTTGACCATTCTGGAGAAAAAGAAGCCATCAACAGTAATGATTCCTGTGGAACGACCAACAGTGTAATTAGCTTGTCAGATGAATCAAACTCCAGATTGTCAGTATCATCTCAACAAAATATTAAGGAACACTGTAGTCCAGTGGGGAGTGGACTATATTGTTCCACAATTGAGGAAGGAGGTGAAAAATCATGTTATGATGGTGATAGGAAAGAATTAATTGACATAGTTTCATCCCAAGGCTCTGTCATTTCATCACAAATTTCTGGAGATTTTTCAAATGATCAAAATCCTGAGAAAATAGGATCATGCTCAGATAGCAACTCGGAAGTAGAAGTTCTGTCCAACACGGCAAAGTACAATCGTTTAGATAGTAACACTTCTTTCAGTAAACTCCTCGAAATGGTTAGTTCAACCAAGTTTTATGAAGATAACAATCACAAAAGCAAATCAAATGAGAACTTCAGAGATGTATATGATCAACCTTTATGCAGGCAGCATGACAACCCAACAGAAAGCTTGCAAAAATCAAGTTTTACTCAAGGCTCTTCAGAAGCATCCATCAACGTGTCCCATGACTGCTTTGATCCTTTCAAAACCAAAGAATCAACACATGACTTCTTGAAGAAAAAGGATGAAAATGGGATGAACAGATCTAGTTTCCAAACAACAGAACCTGCCAGCGAAGTTGCAATTACTCTTTCTCAAACTATTGTGTCTCAAGTCCATCCTGAGGAACAAAGCAATCAGCATCAAAGCTTTTTCAATTTCAACAGCCCTGGACAAACTCAAGATCTTATGCAGAAAGAAAGGGGATCAGATCTTGGCAAGCACAAAAGTGCCAAAAGGAATGGAACCAATGAGATAAGTTCTGTCCCAATAAAAGTGAAGAGCAAGGAACAAGGAAAAAATAAAAAGGATGATTTTAACTGGGATAGTTTACGAATAGAAGCACAAGCCAAGGCAGGGAAAAGAGAGAAGACAGAAAACACCATGGATTCTTTGGATTGGGATGCTGTGAGATGTATAGATGTAAATGAAATTGCCAAGACCATCAAAGAACGGGGTATGAACAACAGGCTTGCAGAACGTATTCAGGTAGAAACAAATTCCTTGAAATACTACTTGTAACTTTCTTGAGACAGATAACCTATGAATGCGGCTAATAGTACATGATACACTGTGCAGGATTTCCTGAATCGACTGGTTGATGAACATGGAAGCATTGACCTGGAATGGCTGAGAGACGTTCCACCAGACAAAGCTAAGTAAGTCCAGTGATTAATTAAACTACCTCATGAAGTATTATTTCTCATACAATAAAGTGAGCATTTCCTGACTCTGGTTGGAGAAACCAACATCCTGAACTCTCTCAATTCACTAGTAAAACACACTCAAGTGATGATACTTTTTTCCAGTAAGCCAATATATCCATAATAACATTGATTTATACATACAGAGAATACTTGCTCAGTGTAAAAGGATTGGGGTTGAAGAGTGTCGAATGTGTGCGGCTTTTAACACTGCACCACCTTGCCTTCCCGGTAAGTTGAAAGAAGTATTGTGCAATTACAGGAATATGAAATAAATCTGATAAATATTGACATAAAACAGGTAGACACAAATGTTGGGCGTATAGCAGTACGACTAGGGTGGGTCCCTCTGCAGCCACTGCCTGAATCACTACAGTTGCATCTCCTAGAATTGTGAGTACCACATAAATGATATGAGGTATTAGTTCTGTTTATAAGAAAACTAATATCATTGCCTTATGTAGGTACCCAGTGTTGGAATCAATACAAAAATACCTGTGGCCTCGACTGTGCAAGCTAGATCAAAAAACACTGTAAAGATCGTATTTCCAAATTACTGTAGCAAGATAACATACAAATATATTCTCCATTTCTGCAAGTTTAGCAAGGGCATAGATACTGATTTTTCGTTTTTGCTTATTTTATGTTATTTTGCAATATATTGCAGATATGAGCTACATTACCAGATGATCACATTTGGAAAGGTACATTGCATTTTCTGAAGAGACTGACCTTAATTAACCAAAACCCATTATGATAAAGACGAAAACTACAATGAATGCAGGTCTTCTGTACAAAAAGCAAACCAAACTGTAATGCTTGCCCAATGAGAGGAGAATGTAGACATTTTGCTAGTGCATTTGCAAGGTATGTATATACAATACTAAAAATCTTTGCAAACTTTAGTACTCTATAGAAGGCACTGCAAGTATTATATCTACCAATATAGATAAGGAACTCGAAAAACAGAATTCTTGGAGGTTCATATAAAAATTATAATACTAACTAACTCATTAAATGAAAGTGCGTTTGCATTCTATCCTTTTTACAATGGTTTAATTAAGAAATGTTTACTTAAGTAACAGTTACAAATTATCTCATTGCCGCACAGAACCCAATAATATGCATGCATTGCAAGTTATGATAGATCAATTACAAATAAACAATATTGTATGCAGTGCAAGGCTTGCGCTGCCTGAACCAGAGCAGAAGGGTATAGTTAGCACAGCTGCAAATAGTGTGATTGACCAGAAGCCATCTGAAATCATTAGTCAATTGCACTTGCCTCCCCCAGAGAACACAACCCAAGCAGAAGAAATTCAGCTAACAGAAGTCAGCAGGCCATTGGAATCAAAATCTGAAATAAATATTTGTCACCCTATCATTGAAGAGCCTACATCTCCAGAACCAGAATGCTCCCAAGTATCACAAACTGATATAGAGGACGCTTTCTATGAGGATTCATGTGAAATTCCTACTATCAAGCTTAACATAGAAGAGTTCACTCAGAATTTACAAAATTACATGCAAGAAAAGATGGAACTTCAAGAAAGTGAAATGTCAAAGGCATTGATTGCTTTGAATCCAGAAGCTGCTTCAATTCCTATGCCCAAACTAAAGAATGTGAGCCGATTACGAACAGAGCACTGTGTGTAAGTAAAATAACAAACTCGTCTCCAATTGCATGACATTTAATGCACAGACGAAATTGCATAATAATTACCTCAAAAGCAATACCAGCACTCAGTAATTACATGTCCAGAATTATAATCCAGCAATATTATAAGATGGGTGTAATAAGAATCTTGCATCTAATATATCCAGAGTTTAGCATATATCACAACCACCCTGCTACAGCAGTCAAATTCTAACAATTTGTGTTTTCTTTTACAGTTATGAACTCCCAGATACACATCCTCTTCTGCAAGGGGTTAGTTATTGCTGCAACTGTTAATCAAAGCTATGTTTTTTCCTGCATGTCCCATATTTTTTTAACTACTTAATGCATTACAGTGGGACACACGAGAGCCTGATGATCCAGGAAAATACCTTCTTGCTATATGGACTCCAGGTAGACAAATAACAATTTCGCCACTTTGCCTCCCTCCAGATGAATTTAGATGTTCTGTCTAGCATTTGTCTGCTCCATGCAGCAGCACGATAAGTTGCATAGAAAATTTTAAAATACATGTTTTCTTTCAGATTACTGGTGTTTCCTAACTCATTTTCCTAAATAAATTATTACATCAGGTGAAACAGCAAATTCTATACAACCACCACAGAGCAAATGTAGCTCCCAAGAAGAATTTGGCCAACTCTGTCACGACAAGGAATGTTTTTCATGCAACAATTTCCGAGAATCTAATTCACAGATAGTTAGAGGGACACTCCTGGTACTATTGCTTATCAAAATCATTATTTTAACCATATTGGCGTAATAATTCGTATACATTATTAAGGGCAGCGGAGGGAATACATCTGCATAGAATTCAAGCATGATAATAGACTGACTTTAGTTCATGATAAATATGAACAGATACCATGTCGAACAGCTATGCGGGGAAGTTTTCCACTAAATGGCACCTATTTCCAAGTCAATGAGGTAAAATAATGTGCAATTTTTGGATTGCTAACTCTCTTTTCCTCTTGTACTTATTATTGAAATATAAGCTAGTACCTAAGTCGTATAATTTGAACCAGGTATTTGCTGACCATGAGTCCAGTCTTAACCCAATTAGTGTGCCCCGAAGTTGGATCTGGGACCTGAAGAGACGGACAGTATATTTTGGAACCTCCGTGCCAACAATATTTAAAGGTAAAGACTTAGAATTCATAGTAATATATTACGATTAATGACTATACTTCAAACAGTGAAGTTGAATATATGATTTTTGCTCATCAGGTTTAACAACTCAAGAAATTCAACAATGCTTTTGGAGAGGTATGTTTTCAGAATGTAATCCTGCTTTGTTAATTGAATATCCTGCTTTAGTTCGTTTTTAGTGGTGTTGTTAACATCACTAATTTGCACCTTTTAGACTACAGGATCAAAGGACTAAATAAACGCATTTCTACCACTTCATTTGTTAAAAACACTATGGACCATAACATGCCACCTTACATTATCTATACCCTTTAGGTCTTTTTGCAAGCATATAAGCATTATGTATTTGCTCATACTTAAAGAACTTTAAAGTTACTAAAAGTCCATTTGGACGAGCTTCTATACAAGGACTTCTAGAAGAAGAATTTAAATTAGTTTCTCCATAAACTAAAACCATCTTATACATAAACTAATTTCAGAAGTTCTCTCCCGTAATTCTATAAATTTTTATTTTTAACTTATTAATAAGGTAATTTAACTTTTGGAGAAACTAATTTCATTTTTTTCTTCTTATTTCCCTCTTCTAGAAGTCCTTAGGAATAAGTTCGTCCGAATAAATTCTAAAACTTCCAAACAGACCCTAAAACTCTCTTCATTCGTTGACTTAAGTTGACAACACTATGCTAACAAAATCAGAGATAAATGACAAACCAATATTGCAGAGTAGTGTGTGAAATGCACATATGAAAGGAGAGAAAGTATTGTGAAAACATGATTGAGAAATTAAAGAAAATGGAAGCATCACAATTCAAATTGTGATTAATATAACATATGTAAGTATATTCTTAATTAGAAAAGAAAAGGAAGATAAATTATTATGAACCATTCTATGCTAATTGGGAGAGTCATGTCATAGCTGAATAGAATAGCCGGTATCCATATAACAGAACCTATCTGAAAATGTTTTGCAGGTTATGTCTGCGTGCGGGGATTTGACAGGGAAACCCGAGCACCCCGTCCTCTGATGGCTAGACTACATTTCCCAGCTAGCAAGTTGGCTAAGGCCAAAGAGAAGAAGACAGCAAAGGAATCTAGTTCCGCAAAATCTCGAGGATTGAAATCAAGTGTAGAACAGCCGGAATTGATTTCTAACAGTAGCAAGGAAGAAAGTGCAGACAAATCAGTATTACTCATCCCGTAGTTGGTTGGCCAGTAGCATGTATAAAATGACGAAGTCATTATTTAATTTTGCTTTTGGTTCTTTTTATCGTGCTCAGAGACTGAGCGGTTTTTCCAGATTAGGACTCCAATAATGTACTATTGGTAGCACTTAGGCTCTAGTTTCTTGTTTCCAGAAAAAAAAAAATACGTGAAGTGGATTGTGAGTCATGCAATGCTGTATGAGATGAAGTGCAGCTACTTGCGTAACAGCAAAGTACTTTTTACCCCAACTACTGCTTACATACACTTACGAATTTTCTAGATGTGAATGTGATGCCCCCTCTTTTCACCAGCGCTGCGAGCACACTTAATCTGATTATAAGTTGAGTTCTATTATCGTGATAGAACAATAACAGTAACTACAGCGTCTTATTTTACCAAGTGAACGTGATCAGTTATATGGATTAATATAAAGTACAGTTAAAACTCAGTGATATTTTCCGACAAGCTATAACTGATGATTGAAAACTTTAAATGATAATTGAAAACTTTAAAAGACATCATAGCAGAAGACTAAAATGAAATAGTCTGGATTAACTCGCTACTCTAAAATTCTAAAATTCTGATTTCTATTAACAACGAAAACAAATCCTAACTCAAAAACTGGCAACAGAAAATTGTCTTGAAACAATTGGAAGAAAACAATTTCATGCATGAATAAATAGTAATATTCAATCCGACGCGAACATTGAATCCAACACGAATTTCGCCTCAAACATTGTAATAAGGAACAGTAAATTAACAGATTAAATTTTTGAAGTGACGAAGAGTGAATTAACATAGATTGAAGGTTTCGATGAAGGAAGCGAATATCATAGATTGGAGGTTTTGAACAAGAAAGCGTACCTTGAGAAGTGTTTGGCGCGAACTACATCGATTCACAGAAAAGGATCAGCGATAGGGTTGAGGCAGAGAAGATAATATGAAAGAGAGGGTGCGGCGCGGGAGGGAATAAGCGCAAATCAAATCTTTTTGCCGCCTTTGCGCCAATTTCATATATTTTTCTTCCCTCCAAATGTTTTCTTTTTTTTTTTTCCACTCGATGAGTTGGACTGGGTTTTTCAATTTTGGGTCAAAATGTAGGCCCAAAACTTCTTCATGAATCAGGAGAATGAAATATGGACGGCTTGTTCCTGCATCTCCAAGCATTTCTTCGACCACCTCTAAATTTTTCGAATCTATCTAAAATGTCCTTAAAATAATACTAATACTGTAACCATCAAAATATTCCTAAATCCCTTCACTCACCTCTCCTCATTTCAGTCTTCTACGGCGCCACTTTCAAGCAGTTTTAGCATTTCGTTTTGCACTTTTTTGGTCGGTTTCATTTCGTCATCCATCAATAACAACACATTTGACCATCATTTAAGGTATGTATAATGTATCGAAGGATTTATAGAGTATTTGGAAAGATTTCGTTCAATTTGCGATTTGAGGTTGAGTTGTTTTTCTTATAAAATGAGTTGCGGAACGGAGTATTTTCGAAACTACTCTCTGGATCTAGAGGACAGTTCCGAAAAACAGTTCTAGAACACTCCGTTTCGCAACTGATATAAAATGAGTTGTGGAATAAGAAATTCCAAAACTACTCTCTGGATCTGGAAGACAGTTTCGAAACACTCCATTCCGTAACTCATTTTATAAAAAAAATAAAAAATCAATTACGAAATAAAGTGTTTAGAAAATGTCTTTGGATTCAGAATTGTCCACCTTCTATCTATCATACTCAGCTACCTCTATAAAGATAAATTCGTAATTTCATAAAAATGTATATTTAGAATATTTTCGAATTTTGGAATTGTCTGAAGAAGAAGAATCAGTCCGAAATATGACAAATCCTTCCAGCACATCCATACTTTCATCTCCTTAGTTTCATTCCTTTTCACCTTCTCATATTCTAGATTACTCAACTATTCAATTCCACAATTTTGAATACAAAATATTATATTTTTAGTTATATAATATATAATAAAATAATTATATTTTAGATTATACAATTTAAAATGTCTCACTTATTAAAATTTAGTCTAGATTCTAAATCATAAAACAAGAAATATCTTGCAAAATATTTATATTGAATTAGATTAACATTTAATAATTGAAGTTGGAAAAACAAGTGATTCAACCTATTTAAATTGGTACACTATCCTCCAAAGTCTAAAATGTTAAAGAATAGTCCAATTTAAAAGGTTAATAAATGTTAAAAATATTCTAAATTTAAGAAAAAGTATTTTAAAAACGTAAAATCAATTTTAATTTTTAAATATAGTAATTTTGTATATAAATTTTAATATATATATATATATATACATATACATATTTCATAAAAATATTATTTTAATTTTAGAATAAGTTTATTTAAATTATAAAAAAGCAAGTTATATTTTTTCAATTTAACTTGTCTTGTTTCACTACTCATCCAAAATAACTATTAATTCAATTTTTTAAACTTTCCAAAGTCTTTAAAATAAATAGTGTACATTGTTTTATTCAACGGGTTTTTGTTGTTGTAAAGTTTTATACTATAACCATATGATTATAAGGTCATCCTCTACAAAGTCTTAAAGTCACAGTGGTGAATGTGATGGGTGGCATTTGTTTTCTAAGTGTCGAGGAAACAACATTGATTGATTGAACTGTCCCTAAACATGTATTCTTGTCCCTAAACATGTATTCTTAGTCGAGACGGAAGGGTCTCTTATCACAAATTCTTCAACAATTGTATTTATAACTTCTCTATGTATATAGTATTTCACCATACATTGGGGTTGAGGCTCCACCTAACAGTCCTATCGACGATATGTCTCTTTTTGACATCATTCTTCACGCTAAGAGTTATCCTCTTTTCTTTTATGCTTAAGTTTTGTTTTTTTTTTTCTCTACTTGTGTTCCTTTCACACAAATCTTTGAACATGCCTTGTTTGGATTAGCTTTTCAATCATATCCTTCAATGTTATGCACTCTTCAATTGAACGACCACAGTTGCAATGATATCGGCACTGTCATGTTGTGTCAACACTCAGAGTTGTAGGAATCTTTTGGGGGTGAGGATTAACTATGTATTGAGAGCTTATTGCAAAATGTTATTTTTATTGTAAAATGTCTTCCTTTAAAGTTATACATGCTCCTTTTGCAGGTTAGTCATTAACAACATTTGGTCAGTGTGGTTTCCTCAAAACTCAAAGTGAAACATGCATTTCATTGTTCTCCATGTTCCTCATCAACACCATGTGGTTTTAAGAAATCAATTTGATCTCACTTCTGACACCAAATGTTCTTATAGAGCCCCCAAAAAGTATTTACAAACTCGATTTCTCCTTTTCACCATGAAAAGATCTTTACAAATAATATGTTATTAAAGATATTCATACACTCAAATCAACAATAAATATTCAATATATTCAAAATAACAAATATAAAATAAAATAAACAAACAGTATGTATAAACATAATTCTATTATAATGCAAGAAAAGCAGTGTTTTATCTTTTTAATGTTGTTATTTTAGAAGATTAATTCAAGATGATATATATATATGAATAAAAAGTAATTTTAATTTTAATATAATTTAATTTAAATTATAAATAAAAATATATATTTTGAGTTTAACCAATCCTATTTCACCTAGTATGTCCAATTAGCTACTAATTCAACTTTTAACCTAGTTAGATTTCTTGAAGTAATATTACAGAGTATTAAATAACTAAAGATTTCCCCCACTAGAAATAGGCTGTGGGGTTCGCCGACTCCTCGGTCGTTCGTCATTGCATCACTCATCGTTTCCAATAATCAAACATCGTGGTTACCGTTACGGACCGGTGGCTTCCGTCTCATCTTACTTTTGTTTTATTTTAATTTATATAAATCCCACCTTGACTTTAAATAATATTAAACAGCAAGTAATAAAAAAATAATCACATCCATGACAGCTTCAGGTTCAGATTCATGAACCACCCCCGTTTGTTCTTTTTAAAATTAATACTTTAATAGGGGGATAGTTACATACGTAATGATCACACATGTATCCATTTTTATATTAGTAATCAATTTAGTATTATTCTTAACTATGTGTTTTGAGGGTATTTCAACTCATAATCGCGGACCAGTGAAATACAGTGGCATCACATAGATTTTGTTGTTTCTGAACAAAATATTTGTTAAGGATTGCAATGGTCTTGTTTAGATGATCATGTTTTTAACTAAAATTTGCAATATCACTGTTAACTATATAGATTTTAACTTATAATAAATGCTTGACCACATTATATTTTTATTGTGAAAAATATAAAAATATAAAATATTCATTTTTTTAGTAACTCGTGCTTTAGAGTTTGTCTTGTGTGCAAAATATGGCTTAGGAAACGGTGGACCTAGCTTAAGGCAATAATTTCCAAAAATATTCTCTTTTAACACCATTTCTTTCTTTCTTTAACATACTTTTTCATAAGTTACAAATTATTAAAAGTGAATTTTATGTAATTATATATCTTTTAATGAATATTAACTTCAGAGTTAAGTGTGTTAAAAATATATACTGTTATCAACTCTCATTAGCCAGATGAATAACTAGGAAAAAAAAAAGTATAAGAAGATATTCCTTTTAAGTCCTAAATAGATTCTAAATAATCTATTCCATGGCGGATCCACCTGAATGATTGTGGGTTCACAATTTTTTTAAGTTATAAAATATGTCTAAATTTTAACTAAAGTAAACAATCTGAGTGTTGTTTTCGCATAGTATACTTAATTCTTTCACTTTTTTAATACATGTACATTTTTTTATTTACTTTTTTATGTGCCTTTGGCACACTGTCTTTTCAATTAACGAAATAAAATATTTATTAACTATTTTTTTTTTCCATTTATATGTAACTGTCTATTGCTCTTAATCTACCTGGTTTTATCTTCATCTTAAATTGATTTTCAATAAATGTTTCAGAAAAATATTAATAATACAAATAATCTTATTTATAGTATTTTTTATATAAAACATTTATTTATATTTTTATTTTAAATAAATCTTAAAAGTGTATAAAATTAAAATACTACTTCTGTGTGAGTATTTTTTTACTCTTTTCTCTAATTCCAAACTATTATATATGATATATTTGTTCACTTTAACAATCAATACCCTAAATTTCACACGAAAAATGGTTTCTTACTCGTCAGCAGAATAAAAAAAATTATAATGTTAGAAATTTTTGGGAAGAGTTTCCATGCAAGTCTTACCTAATTTTTTGTTATTTTGTATCACTTTATTGACAATTCAACAAAATTGTTGTAATATTTAATGTTTTTCTTTATTATTGGTTATTCTTTGTAAACATGAATTTGTATATATGGTGAATGATAAAATTTATTTTGTATATTGCTTTGCATTTTTGTAAATATTGTATTGAATACACCAACTACAAAGATTGGATGATTGTTATTTTTTTGTCATAATCATTATATTCAACTGTTTTTAGATATAGATATTTGTTGGTTATAGATATTTGTTGCATTTATAAAAGTATATTCTGGTTTTCAGGTGTTTTAGTTTTGTTTAATATTTGCACATGTGTTTTGATATTTTATGTCAGATTTTTTTTACACTCTGATTGGTCTTTATATATTTTGTCTTGGTTTTGATTTTGTACGTTAGATTTTTTTGTAGGCTCTGATTGGTTTTCGTATATTTTACCTTGGTTTTGATTTTGCATGTTAGATTTCTTTGTAGCCTTTGATTGTTCTTGATGTATTTTGCATTGGTTTTGATTTTGTATGTCAGATTTCTTTGTAGACTCTGATTGGTCTTCATATAAATTTTGATTTTATATGTCAGATTTCTTTGTAGATTCTGATTGGTCCTCATATATTTATCTTGGTTTTGATTTTGTATGCCAGATTTCTTTGGATACTTTGATTGGTTTTCATATATTTGTCTTTTGATTTTGTAGATCAGTTTTTTTTTTTTTTTTTTTTTTTTTTTTTTTTTTTTTTTTTTTTTTTTTTTTTTTTATCTTTTTTTTTTTTTTTTTTTTTTTTTTTTTTTTTTTTTTTTTTTTTTTTTTTTTTTAGATTTTGATTAATCTTGATATATCTCGATCTAACACTTTTTTTAAATTTAAATTAGTCTTCGTATATTTGTGTTTAATACTTCTTCAAAACTCTGTCTAATCTTTTTATACTTGCATTTATAATTTTTATTTGTTTGTCTACTTTATCTTTAGAATCTAATTGTTTAATTTTATATATTTATCTAATATATTACACATTAAGCAAATCTTTAAAACATGTTATTATTTGATATCATCAAATTTTTTTATAAGACTCTCATATTTAGACTTCTATCCAATCACATGAATTCTTATAAGGGAAAAAACATACTATTTGTCATTTATCTAATTGTTTATATTTTTTAGTCATTTATAAAAGAAACAAAAATAGAAATAATTTTACAATTGTTTGTTTATGAAATTAATTTTATGATATTTTTACTAAAATGAAATATATATTGATTCAAATAAAAATATAATCAAATCCGACTTTTATTCTAAACCCAGGTTTTGTTTAAATGAAAATAAAGTTGAAACTTGACTACTGATCATAAACTATTTTTATTTAAAATAAAAAATTTTCATTCAAACAAAGCAATATTCACTTAAACTAATTTTTTTTTATTTTGTTTTTTCAATTAACATAAAAAAAATATTAATTTGTATATTTAATTTTTTTACTTAAATTACATTATATAAAATTAATAATTAGAAATGATAAAAATTATATAAATAAAAGAACATAAATATGAAATTATATTTTAACCGTTCTTTAAGTTGCGTGTTAAAAGAATACACTTATGTCAGAACAATCTTAAGATAAAATTAAAATTGGACTGTTTTTTTAATTATTAAATTAAACAAATAATTGTAACTCGAGGAAAAAATAAGTTTCTTTTTCTTCTTTAATATCTTTAAAAAAGAGTGCTTAAAGCTTACAATATTGTGAAGCTTGTAAAGCTACAAACATTTACTAAAAAAACTATAAGTTTGTTAACTTATTCTCATCACCTACTTAAAGTAACTTTTGAAAACAACTTCACGTACTAAGAATGTTTGATCAAATTAATTTATAAATTAGTAAATTTATTTTATAAGTTTCTGAAATATTTGATATACATTATGCATAAATGTTTATGAAAAATTGATCCAAACAAAATTTTAATATCTGCTTATTAATTATTAATTCTGTGATTAGAATATTATAAGGGATATTGAAATTATTTGTCAAATACATTCCTATAAATGTTTAGGAAAAAACTTATCCGACAAAATTTGAATAACTATTTATTAATTATTAATTTTGTGAATAGATAGTTAAATAAAACAAGTGATGATGATTTGTAAGATTAAGCTGAAAAGGAAGTTTAAGGAATGTAATTACGACTGCGCCACCGATTAAAGAAAAGGTTGGCTTCGTTGATTTCTCTCCGACATAGAATTCGAGAGAGGACTAATTCAACCATTCTCAGTGATCCACGGTCACACCTGTTTGTAGTTACAGTGAGAGAAAGAGAAAGAAAAAGAAAGAGAGAGAAAAAGAAAGAAAGAAGAATACCAAAACAGAAAACCGCGCAAAAACTAATGGCGAGTTTTAGGGTTTTGTGAACCTACTGCCATGGAAATGCCTGCTAGAAGATCCAACTACTCGCTCCTCAGTCAAATTCCTGACGACCAGTTTTCCGGCGCCTCCGCACCGTCCTCCTCTGGCGACGGAAAGACGGGCCGCGCCGGCAAGTCGGACCGCGTCTTCGACTGGGACCTCATCGCCGATCACAGGGCGGGGCAGCAGGGGGCCAACCGGATCGGAAACCTGTACTCATCGATCGGCCTGCAGAGGCAGTCCAGCGGGAGCAGCTACGGCGAGAGCTCGCTCTCCGGTGGCGGCGACTTCTATGCTCCGACGCTGTCCACGGCGGCGGCCAGTGACGTTGACGCCTTCGGCTACCTCCACGACGAGCGGAGCAAGTTTTCCGAGGCTCCGGCGAGGATCGCAGGCTCCTCCGGGAAGAGCTGGGCGCAGCAGACGGAGGAGAGCTACCAGCTGCAGCTCGCGCTCGCGCTGCGTCTCTCGTCGGATGCCACGTGCGCGGATGATCCCAATTTCCTCGATCCGATGCCGGACGATGGGGCCTTGCGGCTCTCGTCATCGGCGGAGGCGGTTTCGCATAGGTTTTGGGTACGTTGATCTTGTGCCTCTCTGTTTTCACTTGGATTGGATTGTGGTTGGGAATTTGGTGATGGATTTCACGTGAGTTGTTCTTAAATAGTGTAAATGTGTGAGTGGGCATGGGTCTATTTTGACTCTGATAAACCTTATTAAGTGCATTGTAACGTAGCAAGAGTTGAAGCTGCAGTGGTTCTATGATTGATGTGATTCTCTGCAAATTGTTGAATTTATATTATTTAGGTTTTGTAGTCTGCGCCAACTGGAGGATCAATCAAATTGTGGTTAATGGTTGCAAACTTTTAGAAGTTTATTCAGACTGCTGGTCCATTGCCACGATTGACTGGAGGAGTTGAAAAATTGTAGTTTGAATGGAATGAAGGGAGTTGCATTAGTACATGACCATTTGAAGTTAGATGGAGATGAAGGAAAAGTTAGTTACTGAAAGTTTGTAGGCATTAGTCAGTAAAGAAATCAGTTAGATATGAGCAGCAGGAGTAATCAAGGGGAAAGGAGGATATGCCTTATATCTGCTGTAGATTGAGATTATGCTCTTTGTTAAGGGCAAACCCTTGTAGCAGATGTTTCTCCTATTTTCTATTCTTTTCATTCCATTTAATTCCTAACAAAAATCTTTTTAAGAAGTTATGTTTTGTTTGTCTGAAAGGACACAGTTGGATTTTGAGTTACAGTGTTGAAGTCTAATGGGTATCAGGCTCCTTTATGCTTTTCTCTTCTACCCTCCCCCTCTGGCATCTGCTCCTTGGGGGAAATTGTTTGACAATTGCTGTGAATTTTGGGCTGGGTGTCCTCTTACTGTGTGCCTATCATATTGTCCTCTTCTTGTTGTTGCACTGCATAAAAGTTCAATATTGAAAAAATGTAATGTTTTAAGGAGCTTCAGAATGTGAAATTATATACTGGCGCTATTGTGGGGGAGCAGAGGGTACTTGGTCATTCTCGAGGAAATTGCCACTAACTAGTACCGTTGTAATTTCTCAGAGATGAAGTTGGAACCTGATTCTTGAGTTATATGAATCAAGTTTAAGAAGAAAAATTATCCCTTCCACTCTTTATTCTACTTCTATTTTCCTTTTAAAAACTTTCTCTATTTTTTCCTAGAAAGTTGAGGAAGGAAACTGGAAGTTTTTCATTTTGACAGACTTGTTGCTCTTATTGATATTTGGTGGACATTCAATTGTTGATTTTGTGTCTTATTAATAACATGCACCAGGTGAATGGCTGCCTGTCATACTCTGACAAAATTCCAGATGGCTTTTACTTAATTCACGGGATGGATTCTTTTGTCTGGACTATGTGCACTGATCTGCATGAAAATGGCCGAATTCCTTCAGTTGATATGCTGAAGTCTGTGAATCCCTGCATTGTTTCTTCACTTGAAGTAGTTTTGGTAGATCAACGCGGTGACCCCAGCTTAAGAGATCTGCAAAATAGAGCTCATAACATTTCTTGTAGCAGCATAACAACGTCAGATGTTGTAGATCAGCTTTCTAAGCTGGTTTGCAACCGTATGGGGTGAGCCTCGTCGACATTCATGGCTTGACATATTTAACTTTTTGACTGGTCATGTCAGTCTAACTGTGTTTTATTGCTGTAACAAGGGGATCAGCTTCTGTTGGGGAAGATAACCTTGTTTCCATCTGGAGGGATTGCAGTAATGATCTTAAAGATTGCTTAGGATCTGTTGTTATTCCTATAGGTAGTCTATCTGTTGGCCTCTGCAGGCATCGTGCTATATTATTCAAAGTAAGGCTCCACTTTTCTTTGGGGATTAAGGCTATTATTGTGCATGATGACTTGTTTTTGTTTGCTTCTTTAGTGCATGCAACTGTATTTAAGTTGTTTTTTAAATGACTTGCTTTATGCTTTATACTCAATATTTTCAGGTACTAGCTGACGCCATTGATTTGCCATGTCGAATTGCAAAAGGCTGTAAATATTGCAAAAGGGACGATGCCGCATCTTGTCTTGTACGATTTGGGCTCGAGAGGTATGTGCTTTATTGCCAAACACATTATTCTGTTTATGAGTAGAGCTGCAGTGTAAAATTAGTTTCCATGAGTAATGATGACCATGGAGAAGGACATTATTTAAATGGTTAACATTCTGTGAGCATTATAAAGTAACATTATATGTTTCTTTATAGTAATATTCCTGACACCTCTCATGTGACATAATCTAAATACAGGGAATATCTTGTTGATTTAATTGGAAAGCCAGGACACTTATCTGAGCCTGATTCCTTGCTCAATGGTCCATCTTCCATCTCATTTTCTTCACCCTTGCGCTTTCCACGACTTAAACCAGCTGAACCTACCATTGATTTCAGGTCACTGGCCAAACAGTATTTCTCGGACTGTCTGTCTCTTGAGCTCGTCTTTGACAGCAGTTCTGCAGGTTATATTCATATTTCCTATTACTTTATGATATTCTTTATCTGGGAATGCTTTATTGCTGTTTTAACATCTTGAAAGATCCTGTTAATGGTCTATTGTTGCAATTGTTAATAATTTAAGATGCAGTTGTCCCTGATCTTTTTCGTTTTGATTTCCATTTTTTTAATTTTTGATCGTTTGCTTTAAGCTAGTTACTCTGTGATAGGGTTGAGTGCCCAAGAAGACCAAAATTTGGAAGGTTTATGTTAGGGAAAAAAAGTGGACCGTTAGACTTGGTCATCTGAGTTGGAAGAGTTAGTTGTGTACTGGCATAGAACCATAGATCTCGTGTAGGGGGAAGGTCATGGGGAGGAGAGAGTGAGAAGTTAGTTTTTGCAAATACTTTTGGCTTTAATTGTACGTGAAGAAGATATCTTTTCTGAGGAGTACCATTCTGCTCTGGAGTAGATTTTTTCTTTTTACCTGTAATAGGTCCTGGCTTCAGATAATTATTAAACTATCAGTTTCTGGTGTTAAATCTGCAATTCCTGCAATACTCCAGAATTAATTTGCTTAAAAACCTATATATTAGTGTGTAAAAGCTCTCGTTTTTTCATTGAATTCCGTCCTTTTGTTTTAATCAATTTATAAGCACTAAGAGATTAGATGGCTGGTATCTGTAATTGTCATTCATATGTTCACTACAATTAGCTGACGTAATTTTTCTGAACTTTTGAATTGCAAGAATGTGGTGTCTACTACAGAAAGCATCATGATTTTTCACTTTGATATTTGTGCTATATGATGTTCCTTTTAAGTTGAGTTCTGTATTGTAAAATTGGGAGAACAGTTCACGTTACTTGGTCAACCCTGTTGAATATCATTACAAAATTCTTGTTTTATTGTTGTGAACAGCTGTTAACATAATATAGCTTGTCTACAGGGTGAAATTTGAGGGACTATTTATTTAATGTTTGGTAAATTTGCAATTAAATCAACGTCTGGAATAGTGCCAAAAAGCATGTTCTTTGAATAAATATTCATGTCGCATGCTGGACATTAGTTTTAGTTTTGCTTGTCATCCTATAAATTTGAACTAGGTGCCAGTAAAGAATACCGTATATTTTATTTTTCATGAGCCGTTGCTAATGGAAGTTCTTGATTCTCTATTTCAGAGCAGTTTGATGGGAAGTACAAAGACAGGAATAACCCCAGGCCAATTTCAACAGACAGCAATAGAAGTTCCCACCTTCCTCTCCATCCCCAAGATTCTCATCCAAGCACACGTGAACAATTTTCTGAAACATATCTACCATGTAATGCTCCTCAGAACATTGTAGACTCGACAGTGGGAAAGTATCCACCACCAATAAAGCATAAGCGTCCTGCTGGTATACCAACCCCGTTAGCACTTACAAATACTAATGATGACATGATTGAGGGCAAGAGGTTTGTTGAAGGAAGTCAACTGATTCCTAGCAAACCTACTCGAGAGCTTACGCTTGACATGGAGGATTTGGACATCCCGTGGAGTGATCTTGTTTTAAGAGAGAAAATTGGGTCAGGTATATCTCCTCCTTTATAAGTGACAATTTTTGTTTTTAAAAGTCTTGGGGACAAAAATAGCCATACTATTGGAGAGAGAAAATAGAATATAAAGTAGTGATAGTAGAAAAGAAGGAAACCAATAAAAAGAAGCCATCTCAGTTGTGCAGTCCCCAATCCATATGCACATTTGATGGGGGCCTTCCATTAAGGACTTCATGGCTAGATCGCTAAATAAAAGAATTTAAAGTGTTACATCCAATCACATATACGACACAAACACAATAGTTTCCTTGCTTTTCCCAAACCAAGTTAATCATCAAGGTCTTCTCCTAACTAAAGGACCAGTGTTTAATGAATTAGTAACTTGCTTCTTGTAGTGGCCTGATTTGTGTAATTAGTATCTGTAATCATTAAATTGAAAGTGGCCCGTTGTATTTCAGGTTCTTTTGGAACTGTACATCGTGCCGAGTGGAATGGCTCGGTAAGCCACTCTCTCTCTCTCTCTCTCTCTCAAATTGATGCTTTATAAATTGGCCAGCATGTGGTTGTTTGAACTGTTCCTGTTAAAATTTCAGGGAATGAATGAAAAAGTGAATTGAGAGAGTAATAAGATGCTGTATAATTGACATATTGTTATATGATATACTGGCCCTTGACTAGTTTACTCCTATTTATGCTTAATAATCTATTCCAAAGACAAGTATAGCAAAACTAATACAAACAGAAGTCGAACCCAATGTTACTCCTTTTATAGTATTAAAAAGGATAATCCTTCTAGCCTCTGCCCAATGCACATCTAGGACAAGCCCAGGCATCAGTAACAATATACAATTTCTGTTTTGTAATTGAGTTGCACATCAAAAGACCAGGAGTTCATCTGAAAAAATGTCATCTGCCAAGAGGATTAGATGTTTTGTTGCTCATGGAACTATTTCCATCAAACATTTTATTTTCAGCAGCCTTAAATAATGTTGCCAAAGTGTTAGATATTTTGGGCTTATGCTCTTTTGTTTTCAAGTTTTTTTAGCCATATTTGTGTCATCATTTGGAATGTGCATGTGTTGAGGCCATGGGGTTATATATCCTCCGTGACGATTGTGCATTTTCCAGGATTGCTTCATTGAAGCTTGAAACAGAAATAGTGTTTCACACACAATTTTCTTATGCTTCCCTCTTCCTCTCAACCCTGTTTGTCTTTTAGTTTTTCTGTTTTTACATCGTTCAAAACAATCAATTGCAGGATGTTGCTGTGAAAATTTTGATGGAACAGGATTTTCATGCTGAGCGCTTCCAGGAGTTCCTGAGGGAGGTATGCTTTAAATCCTAACAATGCTTTATATATGTGTTTTTTAGATATATTCTTGGTTCTTATTTGAGGTGTGTTTTCCCTTCTCTTTGTAGGTTACGATAATGAAACGTTTGCGGCATCCAAACATAGTTTTGTTTATGGGGGCTGTCACTCAGCCCCCTAACTTATCAATTGTGACGGAATATTTATCAAGGTTGTACTCCTCTACCTGTTCTTCATCCTTTCCCCTGAAAAATGAAGTTTTTCAAGGCTATAGGATTATAGGATATTTAGACCTTGAGATTCTAAGAGTTTTTGACGGATGTGCAGGGGTAGCTTATATAGGCTGTTGCATAGATCTGGTGCCAAAGAGGTGTTGGATGAGAGGCGTAGGCTTAGTATGGCTTATGATGTGGTATGCATTTAGAAAATAAACTCTACGGTTTCTGGTTTCTATTATTTTTTGAAATTGTAATGTCATAATCTTTGTATTCGTTGATTTCCATGTTATTTTGTCATTGGCAGGCAAAGGGGATGAATTATCTTCATAAACGTAATCCCCCCATTGTTCATAGAGATCTGAAATCTCCAAACCTTCTCGTTGACAAGAAATACACTGTGAAGGTAGGAATGAAGTTTTCTCTAGTGTACCAAATACAAATAGTCTTAAGAGTTTCATATAAATCATTTTTGTCACCCATGGCAGTAGAATTCCATTTCTCTTGCAGATAGCCTTGCATTGATACAACGTTATAATTAGTCACCTATGTTTACATCTTTTTTGTTCTAACATAGCTTGAATGAAGTAAGATGTTATATTTGCTCAGTTGGTAGGACGCCTGGCTATCCCAGGTTTCATCTGAGGACAGAGCAACCTTCTCCCACCTGTCCTTTAAAAATTTGTACGTCATCCCATTAGGAAAATCAGACTTCTGGTTCCACATAGTTTGACTGCTCTTTTAGCTTTTCTAGAGAGATGGAGCTAGACGAATACACTATTGATTTGATTTTTTTCTTGAAATAGTAATCAATACTATTTTTCTTGGTACATTGTAGTGATAATTTAGTATTTTGGTTTCAATTGGATAATTTTGAACTGGTGGAAGATTGAGTTTATTTCTAAACCTGCTCTATTTTGTAAGAAGTTTCAGCCTTGTGGTAAGTAGTTGTGCTTGTTTTGGTGCAAATTTGTGAAGTTGTTGAAAAGCCATTTAATATGATAACATGTGCGGTGTGTTGGTAACAATTTGTCTGGGCGAGTTTTTTTTTTTTTTTTTTTTGGGGCTGGTGAGTGGGAGGGATTGATCTGTTTTCTTGGACATATGGAGGTTTTCCCCCCTCTTATAGGTATTTCCTACTTTGTAGGTTTGTGATTTTGGGCTTTCCCGTCTGAAGGCCAATACGTTTCTCTCATCAAAGTCAGCTGCTGGGACTGTAAGTTCTCGTTGACCTCAGATATTTTTGTTTTGTACATCTTATGTTTGAGAGGTACATTTACTTTTTCTCCTTTTCCTCCCATAGCCTGAGTGGATGGCTCCAGAGGTTCTTCGTGACGAGCCATCAAATGAGAAGTCAGATATTTACAGCTTTGGTGTAATCTTATGGGAGCTTGCAACATTGCAACAGCCATGGGTTAATTTAAATCCAGCACAGGTTTGTTTTATAACTGTTATACATGAAATTGCTGTACGTTTATGCTCAGTACTTCTGTTATATTGTTTCAGCATTTATGAAACTTATGTGAAATGAATGACCATAAGAAAGTATGAAATTGGAATAGTATTTGGCGAGGAATACAAATCTAAAAATGATTGCAAGAAATATATATTGGTTGGAGCATGTAGTGGACAAGCCATCTATGATGGGTATACTGTTTAAGGTTGTGGCTGAACGGATGAATTTTTTTATATACTTTCGAGTATTATCCTGTTTCATGGTGGTCAGTCTGTTATATATTGCTTGCTTTGGTTCCGTTTGCATACACAGAGATATAAGTGTAAAAAGACATTCCAGGTTTAAGGAGTGGTCTGGGCGAAGGGTTCACACACTATGTTTCTACTACATATTTTTTTTATTATTTATTTTGCTTCAATGTTCTTGAATTCCTATTGGCCTGTAGGTTGTGGCAGCTGTTGGTTTTAAGGGAAAAAGGCTTGAGATCCCACGTGATCTGAATCCCCAAGTAGCTGCCCTAATCGAGGCTTGTTGGGCTAAGTGAGTTCAGATGCATTTTTGCCTTTATCTATTTCAATTAAATATTCTATCAAAATGTTTTATTGATATACATTGTTTACTACAGTGAGCCTTGGAAACGACCTTCTTTTGCGAGTATTATGGATTCTTTGAGGCCATTGCTCAAACCCCCTACACCTCAACCTGGTCGTCCGAACATGTCATTACTCACCTGAGTGGTTGGAACACCAAGTTGCTTTTCATGCACATATGACAGGATTTTATCGTTCTTGATGTCTAACAAGAGTACACTATTTTTAGTTGTCCTAGGTACGTGCCGAATTCCATAAAGATCTCTTGCCAACACTAAATCTAGATGGGACCTAGTATTTCTCAATGTTAGCTAGTGGAAATATTGATTTTTCTCATTATTATCGTACACAACTTTATCTTTATTTACAACTCGATCAAAATATAGTTAGAGTTTATCTTTATTTATTGTGGCCTAGCCTTGTTGATCGTGACTTACCTCGTGGTCAAACTAATGCTTGTTCATGTCTCTTTTGATTGCAGAGTCAATTGTATATTTCTTTAATTCAGGTTTAAGAATACTGATTTCCGACCCAGAGCAAGGATACTCCATCTTTATTGTTCCGACAAAATTGTTTGATTAGGTGATCTTGTAATTTTACTGAGAAATATTTTATTTTTCTCCTTCCATAGTTTTGTATGTAAAAAAAATTCCCCCATTGTAATTACATTCAGTTAATGATAAGCAGCTTTGCCAGCGGTGCTTTACATTTTTCTGCCTGAATCAATGAAGAGACCCTCGGTACCCCAATCCGTGGTAGGTCTTCTTTCAAACTAACTGGTCCCTCCCTTATACCATATGAAATGTACGCTATTTTGGTATTAATGTCTTTCTGCCCCTCGTGCTGGAATCCGCACTCGTTATCATACTTAGTTCCACGCCGCTCACTGTACTCACGCACATTTTTCTTGCTTCTTATAATTACTAATCATTCTAGAAATTTTTTTAAAAAGTCCTTTAGTTGAAAAAATCGTTTACACAAAATTGAAGCGTATAAGAAAATACGTGTTAATGTACAGCTAGTGCTTATTAGTTACTCCCTTGGTATTAAATTATCTACAGTTTAAGATTTTTGGGACAAATGGTAAATGTTAAAACTTGAGATGAAAGAAGTATATATTATATATTTTCGACGTAAGAGATGTTCGAATAAGAAATAATTTTGTAAGTTAAAATTCATTTATATATAAATTAATTTGTAAGAAACTATGTACTTTTTACACTTTTAAATTTAAACTGTATACAAATTAGTTTTATTTTATAAAAAAAATGTATTTATGGAGAAGTTTGAATAGTGTAAAAGAAGCGAATTGAATGGAACAGAAAGGTGATAGTCAGAGCTTGCTGGTTTTCAAAACCAGACTTTGGTTAATCATTTCCAAAATAACTAATACAAAGGTGGGTTGGGCGCATACAAATACCACGAGCGTAAAGAAAAAACGATTTTCCACATAGTTCATTTGCTTTTTCTTATCAATTTAAGCTTTTTAGAGCAAACAAAATTGTTAAAGTATTTTTTTCAGACAAAATAATCGAAATCTCTGGTTTCCCGGAGATCTTTAATGGGGAGAGCTTTCAAATTTTGCTCTATCAAACCAAGAGGAATAGGTGGTAGATAAAAGAAGTATTCCCTGACCACAATTGTAAATAATCTGGAATAAAATAAAAGAAAAGGCGAGGGCCCAGGAAAAATCCGCAGAAAAGACAAGAAGAGCAAAAAGCAAGTTTACTATTGGGTGGTAGAGTTAGCTTGCGCACTAAGTATCTGACTTGACCAGTCACTGTCACTGACCACAAAATCCAACCCAAGAAACAGCTAAACAGTAGTGCCTGTGACAAAAATATCTAGCCAACAACGCGGTCCCAACACACAAACACTGTTCCCCAAGAATCAACCATCCCCAGTTGTAACTAACCAACGTAACTGCCACGAAACAAACCAACCTCAACCTCAAATATTAATCAAAGTCGGCACTCTCACAGTCACACTTTCACTGTGCAATGGCCCTCCTTTGCCACCGCCATTCCTCCACCCTCCACCGCCCTTCCACCCTTTTAATAACCCCTTTCTTACCCTCCAAACTCCACTCTAAACCCTTGTTATTATAACTTGGTCACTCTTCACCCTTCACAATGAACCCCACCGATGATAACTCTCCCAAGCCGTTGGAGGCTCTGCAGATGAACCCGGTTCCACCGTTTTTGTCCAAGACCTTCGACCTCGTCGATGACCCTACTCTCGACCCCATTATCTCCTGGGGCTCCTCCGGCTTTAGCTTCGTCGTCTGGGACCCTCTGGAGTTCGCCAGAGTCGTCTTGCCGCGACATTTCAAGCACAACAACTTCTCCAGTTTCGTTCGCCAGCTCAATACTTATGTGGGTATCTTCGCTCTGCTTTCATTGAGCCACACATGGCTTCTTCCTCTAATCTCTTTGTAACTCTTCTTTTGATTTTCGTTTTTGGGTCTGTATGTAAGTTACTTGCTGGTGTTTTCTTTTGTGTTTTTGTAATTTGGGTTAGATTGACTTGTATGTACTTTGATTGGACACGTTGATGTATCCACTGGGGTGTTGTAATGTATATAAATTTAAAATTTTGACGCATTTTGATTGAGTGTAATGTTTCTTAAACAGGTCATATGGTTTCTTTGCTTGCACGGCTTTTCTGAATGCTTGCGTGTTTGTACTTCAACAGATAGTACTTGAAGAAAACAAAAAGGATGGGTATCAAATTGATTTAGAAAACAGTGTTTAAAACAGGAAGTGAGAAGAGAATCAAACAATCCCTAGGTTTCTTTGCTTGTGTTTTCTCCTTTGGTAAAGTCAGAGTTAGTTTAATGTTTTGAATAAAGATTGTAGGGCACTTCCAATCTAATTGACAAGTAGAGGAATAAAGAGAGAAAAAGGAAACAAATGTAGTTATAATAGGTAATATGATGTGATTGAAAGAGAGATAGAGATAAATGATAGATGTTAATTAAGTATTGAAACAATGGAGTGTTCGCGTATCATGACTCTAATATTTTAGTCTACTGAATCTGGCCATTGTAATGGCTGCTATCTTGAGATGTATTGTTGTGATTCTTGTGTGTTATTTTGAATTATGCTTATTACTGATACTAATGGAGTTGAGTGATAAGAATATGGTTTGGATTTTTACTTATTGCATTGTAGTTAGGATTGAGACTTGAGAGATTACTACTACTACTACTACTGGAAGTGCCAACAGGAGAAATATTCTCCCTCCTCTAGAAGGGATTTCATATTCCACAGGTAGTTCTCAAGGTTCTCTGGGGCGTGTGTCATTTTTTGACTTTTTCCTTATCTCTGTGTAAAGCGTGTTCTGTTTATAGATTGCATTCTCGAATATAGCTTCCTCTCTATAAGCTCATAGTGCCTGAGTTTTGGTGTACCTAAACCATATATATCTTGTTTTCCCTTGCTAATACTTATTCCATTCCCCCCTCCTCATTCTTGTGTTGGGGCCTTCTGCTTCTGCTCCATACATTCTCAGGTAACTTGGTGTTTGTCTCCAGGGATTCCGCAAGATTGACACAGACAAGTGGGAGTTTTTCAATGAGGCATTCCAGCGATCGAAGAAGCATTTGTTGAAGAACATACAAAGACGTAGATCACCACAATCCCAGCAGGTTGGTAGCTATATTGGAATTGGATCTTCTACTGAGGCAGGGAGGTCTGAGGTTGAGGTTGAGATAGAAAAGCTTAGGAAAGAGAGGACTATGTTGATGGAAGAGGTGGTTGATTTGCAGCAAGAGCAACGAAGAACGGCTAACCGTGCAGGAGAAGTGAATCAAAGGCTCCAATCTGCAGAACAAAGGCAGAAACAAATGGTCTCTTTCCTGGCCAAGTTGATCCAAAACCCAGCCTTTTTAGCCCGCCTTAAGCAGAAGAAGGAACAAAGAGAAATAGATTCTCCAAGAGTGGTAAGGAAGTTTGTCAAGCAGCACCAACATGAAACTGGAACAGCAGAAGCTCTCCAAGAAGGACAGATAGTGAGGTACCAACCTGACTGGAGAAATATAGGCATGTCTTCTGAAACTCCAAAACTAAGTCAGGTTTCCATTGAACAGTCTCCTCACTACCTTTCACAGGGTTTGGCAGGAGAAATGAGTGGAGGTGCAGAAGATCTGAGTGCTCAAATTGAGAATATGGTAACAGATGATTTGGCTGCAGTGCAAGGGATGACACCACCTCAGGAAATGATGATTGGAGGAGCAGGATCATCCAGCAGGTTTGGAGCTGAAGACCCCCTTTTCAAAGGGAAGAGTGTTATGAGCCCAAGTCTAGACCTTCCTCCAGAGTATTTTACTTCCTTCCCAGAAGTTTTGACCCAGGAGAAAGGCTTTCAAGATTTTTCTGCTCTTGGAACTGAAGACATTGTCAAGCTTGAAGATATATGGGACTCTGGCCTCAATCTCAGTGGTGCTGGTTCAGCCTATGGGAATGAGCAGTGGGGAAATCCTATGAATTATGAAGATGTGCCAGATTTTGGAGTAACAAGTGGCATGTCTGAATCAGACATCTGGGATATTGGCTCTGGAAGTTTGGGAATTGATAAGTGGCCAGGTGAGGAACCTTATATTGGTGAAATAGATGGTCAAGCTGGCCAGCCAAAAGAAGATAAGCCTCAGAATCTTGATCCATAGACTTCATCTGCTCCTGCACTTATTGCCCTTTGGGTACTTGCTATGTTAGTGGTTCCTAGGGGTCATATTATTGAGTCATTTGATTTATAAACAGAATTCATTATCCTGCTTTTATTCCTTATTTACTTTCAATTCTTTATTCTTTTACATTATTCTTTAATTGTCCATAATTTTCCATGTAAATTCTAATTTTGTAATTATTGACAACTTCCATATTAAAGTAAACTATCCTTTTCATTTCACCTGATGAATGATTTGAGCAAATATTCACAGGTATATATAATATACCATAGAAGGCAGGGACTTGCTTTTCTCAGCAATGCCCCTGTTTTCTCGCCCTGTAAGCAAACATTCACAGATTATTGATTATATGCTTCTTCTCAAGTTTTTATTTTACTTTTTATTTACTCTATTAATAATATTCTGCGTAAGGTTATTTAAACTTGTTAAGCTTTTATTTATTTATTAAATTTGTATTATATTTTTATCCCACATGTTAAATAATTAATTTTATATAATTAAAATTTTTAATATATAAATTATATTGTACCATGTATTTAAACCAGTGCAATTTACATAATAAAATTTATTTTATAAAACTAAAATTTACAGTTGTATTTTTTATAAACAATTTTGCCATATAAATTGTTATAGATTTACAATAAATAATGTATCTTATGATAGAAGTTCACATACCTATTTTTATCAATTTGATAATTTCTTCTAACGAATATTAAAATTAAATTTAAAAATAAAGATGAAAAAAGGATAGTCACAAGTGATAAACAATTAAAAAAATTAAATATAATGAGACATGCAACTCTTGATGTTTTAGAAACGCTCTTATTATTGAAGATACTTATCTAATTTTTATATAGAGAGGATTAATTACAAGAGAAATATCGAATTTGATACTATATGTTAAAAATAAAATAAACCAAATTAAAAGTGCATTTGAAAGAAGGTAAGGCTTGTTCGAAAATATGCCAGCGAATTAATGAGAAAAAATAGTATTTAAAATAAATTACAATTTTGATTTCCTCTTAATTCTAAATCCTCATTTTTCGTTCTTCTATTTTTATTTTTTAATTTTAGTATTCACGTTTTGGAGAATCTACAATTTTGATTTTCTTTTAATTTTTAATTTTTTTTTATTTGTTTTGATTTGGATAATTAAATCCTAATGTTAACAGATTTATCCAAACTGCATTAAGAATAATTTAATTGATGAAAATATAAAAAATAAGCAACCAAAATTAAAAGTTTGACTAAAATTATAATTTTTCTAAAATCTGAAAACAAGTCATGGAAAAAATAGAACTAAAATAATAGAATAGAAACATTTATAATGAATTTTTAATCGAGACACCAAAATTACAATTTAACCTAATTCTTAAAATACATTTATCATTTGAAATGATGATTCAAGTTAATAATTCAATGCGGAAAAATTGATGTTTCAATGAGAATGATATATATAACAAAAAGGAATGCGAATGATATTTTAAAAGTGAATGTGAAAATATTGTTTTGGCTAAATAATAATATTAGTATCACTTTTGAAGGAAAAATAACAATTTTTGAGAAAGAGAAATTAGCGTCTGGTTGGATTTATTTCGGCCAATCTAATATGAACGAAGAATATTGTTTGTGACACGAATTACTAAACAAGTCCAATGGAAATTAAAAAAAAAAAAATACAACAAATTTAGTTTGACCGCCAAATATACAGATTCATAGTTTCATACCTTAAACTCAACCAACAAAAATTGTACTTTTCCTCAGAATCAATTTTATCTACTGCAACGTACTTTTATCCACTGCAACAATTACTCCAATAGAATTATAACAATTAGAATTGATTTGTTCTGTTGGAAACGTGGCTTCCCAACCAAATACGAATTTAAGCAGCTACAGGTAAGGGAATCAGTTCATATAGAATCTGATAAGAAAGGGGACATGATTTCCTGTTTCCACCATCTATTTTCATTTTAGACGACAATTAAAGCCATGCATTGGAGTGGGATGCATAATACTTGTATGCTCTAATCAATTGGACTGAAAACTCCTTGAATTTGGAATATGATGTTTCAGAATATAGGATGTCAACATTACCACAAGAAATGGACACCGCAAAACTTATGAGTGATATAGCCTCTGTCAGTATCCATACTATATCCTGTTCTAAACTTTTCACTCTCTTAATCCTGAATGGAGATTTAAGAATAAATACTGATCTTAAAGATTCATTAATCACTATATACCCTTTCTTCACAACCTTTAGGTATTTTCTTGCGTTTTCAATTTACACCAAAACATTTTGCACAAAAAATATATTTGAACGTTTAGGGGGAAACTTTCAGCTAGGGGTAGAACAACGGGAGAATGTAAATAAGATTCAGTATTGCAAAACTGGCTCACGACCACTTCAAAATAACATATCACTTGCAAAGAAGCGCTGCAAGCAATAAAATGCTACAATCCAACACTACCTGAATAGAAACGAAAGACTGATTTCATAAAACAGTAAAAGCTCCCACCCATGATTTCATAAGACTAGATAATAAAGAACAGAATTTCAATTTGGCAAAATTTGAAGGAAAAAATACAGTTAATAAAATGATGACAAAACCCCCGTACAGGGGAAATCATGAATATTCATGATACCTAAAAAACATGCAGACTAATGCAATATATCACTTTATAATCAGATCCAGGGAAAGACAACTGGTGCAATTTATAAGTATTAAGAATCTTCCTTCTTCCGTTTTGGAGCATTTTCATCCCTGTCATTTTTCCGCTTGGCTTCTCGGCGCTCCCTCTTGACTCCTTTTGCTTTGTAAGGTAAAGCCGTTTCTCCAACCTATGCAATCACAAATTGTTGCAGTTGGTTAGATATCTTTCAAAAGACAGCACAAGAAAACTAACGTGGAAAGGCCACGTTCAAAATTTGTTTCCCTAAAGGAGCTAATTTAAACAATTGATACAATGAAAATAGTCGTTATTACCTTCTGATCTGGAATGTAAATACTTCCAATTTTTCCCTTTAATTCGTCCCTTTTAACATTCTTCTCCTGTGAGAGTGACAGAGCAAGCACACAATTTAGACAAGCAGTTTCATCTTACAGTGACAGATAAAGCAAAGAGATTTGGACATGTAGCCAACCTTTTTCTTTGGCTTCTCCCTTGTTGTTTTCATTGCTTCCTTCCTCAAACTTTCATTAGGAGGACGATGCCGACGAATAACAAAATCCATGGAAGGGCCAACTTCTTCCAATTCCATCCTAGGCACAACAGTGCCAGACTTTTTCAGCCGCAATGCACAGTGTGTAAAAAACACCCGATTTGGAGAAACGGCCGCACATACATATGCCCGGTCTAGTCCGGCAAGATTTAGATTCTCCACAACCTGCACAATCCATCACATCATTTTGGTTCATATATGCAAAAGGCAAAAGTGATGCTGAAAGACCACCAAAAACAATGGCAACGCACCTCACCACGAAGAAGATCAAGCAAAACTTCCTTCAAATGTTTTAGCTCATCCACAGCCTCAAATCCTTCTCCAATAAAAACAATAAAAGGCTTCGACCCTTCCTTAGGAGCCAACTTCTTATCATAACTAAAAGACTCCATGGGTTTAAAATTTTCGACACCAACCTCCACTAAATCATAGATGTGATGATCATAAGTTCTACCTATAACAAGGTTATCTGGCCGCTTCTTTGAGTGAGATCCATACTGCAAAAAATACAAACAAACTGGAAAACCTTAATGGAGTATTTGAAAGAAGAATTTGAAGAGAACAACTCAATTTTTAAGTAAATTTAAATTCCCATACACATATCAAATCAACTTGTTTGGAAATCAAATTGAAAGAATCTTTAAAATGATGGAAACTTCGGTAGGATATTTCTCCAAGCAAGATGAGAAAAAATTCAATTCAAACCACCTAAAATGAAAGAATTTCAGTGCGTTTGAATGTTTGATACATGCAATATCGGTATTTTTAGATCAAATTTCAAGTTTATGCAGAAACTACAGTGCATTCCATTGCTTTCCAAGTGGATCTGCACTTGTTAACGATAAACTAGACAGCCAGTTAGAAAATCTGCATCTTTACACGATCTCAATGAGAACACTCTAATCCCAAAACAGATGCACTACCTTTATCTTGAGCACCCTCTTTTTCGCAATTTACACCTCTCTTAATTCTATAAACTGGTAATATTTACTTATTATTCTGTTAAACAATATTTTCACAGATGCAAATTATATCAGAAATCAAAAAACACCAAGTACAGAACAAATACTGTGAAGAATTAGAGATCTAAATTGCCTTATCCATACAAAATATGTTAAAAATGAAAGATTTCAACTAGACTAATTAAACGCATCCTGGATATACGTATGTCAAATACGCAGGAGAGTTTACAACACACAGTGCTCTTATCCTGCTCGAATAGAATTGCCTCTGGTGGAGGATACACGTGGTCTTAAGCAAAAAAGAAAATCCCAATCACTCTAAATTCATTTGAAATTTTGAAAATCCTACCCAAATACTACCTAAAGCCGTGTTACTTCTCATGCAACATATCCAGAATCTCAATTACTATCATCACAAAAAAAAAACATTTTTTTCCTACAATTGTTTCTGAAAAAAAAAAAAAAAAAAAAAAACTTGTATTACCATAACACAAAAACTCGGACACACCACTATCATCTCACTAATCACGGCTATCCTCTACATAACTAAAAAAATCCAAGTCATTTACATATTCAAAACCCTAACGGAACGGAGGGTATTTACCACAAATATGCTGCAATCGGTTTTGAGAGAAAAAAACTCAAGAGAGGTCTCGCCACCGGCCTCGAAGGGCTTTACGTTCTCGTTCTTCCGGCTGAACTTGACGGCGCAGTCCTTCTTCAGGTGATAAATCTGCGCCAGCACAGCGTTCAGCACGCCGCTGGTCTTCGTTCCATGCAAGATCAGCGTTTTCTTCCCCGATTCCACCTGCAAAATTATTTCCCCGGAAAATGTATCGATTTTCTGGGAAAAGAAACGATAGAGAGGAAAAAGGAATGGATGCTTACGAGTTTGGGGGCGCGCTTCTCGAGCTCCCGCTTGCCCTTGCGGGTCTTGGCGGTTTTAATTTCCAACATCGGAAGAAAAACAACCTATGCAGTTCTCACACAACACTTTCACACGTTTTAGGGTTTTGAAGAGAACGCAAGGGTTTTTGCCTTCTAATTTTATTTCTCTTCAACTAAACCCTTACCCTACTTTCTTTCTCTACTCCTTTATCTTTTAATTTCTACTATCTCTTTTTTTTTTTCTTGAGATTCTAGGGTTTACTAAATATTTTTATCAAATATTTTAAATCATTTTAAATCATTTAAGGACTTGATTTCCTTATATGAATATATAAAGATTAAACTAGAGGAATAACTTAGAGCAAAGAGGTAGTTGTTACAGATAACACAACTTTTTTATTTTATTTTAAATGAGACTTACATGTTACGTTATTTTTTAAGTAAATTACTCTAAATTTTTACATGCTTTATTCCAATTTTTATTTACATTAATTTTTTTTACAACATAGTAGTTTAATTAATCTTGTTTTTTAATTTTCTTGTTAAATACTAGTCCTTGTAAGAGTTGGAACAAATTATTCTTGTCGTCAAGTTAATTTCATTCTACTTTCTACTATTTTTTGTTAAATAACAAATTAAATATTTAATATTAAAAAATATTTCTGATTTTGCTTATAATTGGTTGATATGACTAATTTAGATTTGTAAGATTGTTTATAAGATTATACTAATTTTTAAAATTTCGAATTATGTGGTCATAATTTTTATTTTATTTTTAAGTTTATGAGAGAAGCTAAGTGTTTTAGTTAAATGTATTATAAATTTTAGTAACATGAGTAATTGAAACCTACTTATTTCTAGTAAGTTATTAGGTCATGATTTTGATTATGAAACATCGTTATTTTTTTTTCTTTTTCTTTCTCATATTTCGACAAATTGAAATTATGAGTGTTTTGGATTCTTTTTATTTTTGAATTTTTGGATTTATCGTGTTAATATGAGACTTTTTTTATTTTGTTATCAAAAAATCTTGTTTTATCATTTACTTGTTATGAAAATGTAATCTTAAGTGTCTTATATTCGTGTGATGATAATATACACTTTCTTTCCTTTCATTTCTTGGTATCAATCTTTCTTCTTTTTTATTGAAATTTTTATGTTAAAACCATGGTTGGAGTGTTTAATAAATTCAATATATTTGAAGATTTGTAATCCATTAAGAATTATAAGTTTAGGTTGATATATAATACCAATCTTACATTATAATTAGAAAACATCTCTAATTGTATTAAAGTTTTTATTGGTTATCAACAATTTTTAATGGATTAAAAGGTGTTTTTAGTATATTCAAATGTTGTTAGACTGTTTAGAATTAATACATGAAACATTTTTATCAATTGGATTATCGATTAAATCAATTGAAATAAATTAAAATCATGAGCAATTATGATATATCTATTTTAATTTGTTAAAATGAATTTTTAATAGATTAATCCCATTTAAGTTCATTTTGTAAATTAAACCTTTTTATTTTAATACGTTAATATGATTAATTAATTGCTTAACTTTACTAGTTAGTGAAATGAACAAATTAATTTTGTAAAATAAAATTCTACATAATTTTTTCATCTCAATGCCAAAAGACACAAAATCAAAGTTTTTCATTTTGAATTCAGTTTATCTTTTTTTGAGATGGAGTTTAAATTAAGCTAAAAACATTTATTAGAGTTTTTTTTTTAGTAATTACACGATCAATATATTGATTTTGAAAAAAAAAAACAGTTTTTTTTTTATATAGGTTTATCTTTTTTTGCAATGTTTAATTTATTTCAAATGACACTCTTCTCATTTCTATATTCATTTTTTCAGTATTTTTAATGTTTTTAGGGATAAGGTTTGTTTCTTAACATGATGTTATTAGGTGTGAAATCAAATCATGTAAGGTTTAAGAATTGATTTCTTATGTAGTTTACTCTCAATATTGAGATTGAGGATTTGTAAAACCCATGTATTATAGTTGAACTTAGTTGACTTATTTAATAAATGGACGTAACTTTAAATATAGAGTAAATTTGACATAAATTTTAGATAATTAGAACACAATTTTTTTTTTGGGATGAGTAACACATATGCATGTCTTATTTGTTGTCATCTATTGTTTTTAACCATCCCATGTTGGATTTGTTAACATAATTTATAGTTGAATGTTTTGCATCTATTAGACACACTTACATTTTTTATTAAATGATGGTTCCTCATCTTTATTGCTTCATATACTTAGTGATCTTATATTTTAGAGTATTATTATATATTTTGATATTTTGACCAATTATGTTCCCTATTTTATATAATATATATCTATCACAGTAATCAAGTTTTTTAAAAACATTTTTAGAATGTTAATTTTAATTTTCAGTATGATAAGGTGTTGTTTTGCTTTTATGTATAAAAGATTGTAAGTCATCCATCAATTATAAATTTATTTTGGTTTAATCATTTCATATTTTATTTTATGCCTTTGAGAAAACTTATATATTTATTAAAAATATTTTAAAAATTATTTAAGAAATAGTGATCGATTATGTTAAAATATAATTAACTATTACTATATAATTAATCATCTTGTATTATAATTAACTATTACAAGAGAAATAATAAATTATCTTAAGTGAAAATATATTCTTTTAAGTTTGATTTAAACATGAAGCTAAGTAATTAATTATGGATAAAAATAATAAATTATATAATTATTATTGAATTTACATATTCAAGAGGAAAATAATCAATTATAACTAAACATACATGTTTTTCTTCCTAAATATTTAAGGAAAATTTGATTTGGAAGCTATTATATGATATATTTGTATAAATTTTTGTTTTTTTTATTACCTATCACATAAGGAGATATCTTTTCGCATACATTTGATTTTTAGTTGATTTTTTCTACACGTAGGTTTAATTTTTGTTTAATGATATTCTTAGTTTTGAAAAGAGTTGTACTTTTTGATTGATCGTATTTTTTTGCATACTAAGCATGTTTGTAATATGATCTACAAATAGTTTAACAATCCCATTAAAATTATAATGATTGAAGCCAGAGAAATTCAAAGAGAACTAAAGTCACATAAGAATCATGATATTTTTATCCCAGGTTCTGTGTCTTATTTTATAATTTTTTGTATTTTCTTAAATTACAAGTCATCATAGCTCAGGTTCTTTAATCATTAACCGATTTTTTTCACAAAATTTATACTAATAAATAAAAAATAAAATATTAATTTACCCCTCTTAACGATTTACAATATTTTTTCCCCTTTACACATCACAATGCAATTAACGGATAAAGTATCCATATCCAAATTCAAAACATCATCTTCCAATAAAAAAATACACGGTCTTTATATTTGTACCATCATCCAAGCATCCCCACTAAAAAAATACAGGAACTAAGAATTTTAATAAGGGTTTTAGATTTGAAAAGAATTTAAAATTAGATTTGATATTTTCGTGTTTGATGCACCATTTCTACGATGTTAAAACTCAAAACCCACCATTTTCACCATTCATAAGTGTCCACATCATCAAACGTGAAAAAAAAAAGAACTGAATTTGGAGCTAAGCTATGGACAAAAGCAGGAAATGCATCCATTGAAAAACATGAGAAAATATGACGAGTCTTTGTCTGAGTCTACACTGTTATTTCATCTCTTCCCTATCCAATTCCAACCCTTCTTTTCCTCCTTAATTATACACAGAGCAATCATTTTTCAAGCCTCCTTAACCCTCTCTGTTCTACCGCTCTTCTTATTCTTCTTCGATTGTACGAACTGAAATTAGGGTTTTATTTCTATTATCATTGTACAATTTAGAATTGTTTTTTTTTTTTTTATTGTTTCAGTTTTGTAATTTTTCTTGGTTTTGTTCTGATTTCATTTAAAGAATACAATAAAAGTGATGCTATTTTCATCTTGTAATATAGTTTCTACATCTTTGGCGCGCAATTGTATGTAAATTAGGGTTAGGATTACGGTTTGTTTTTAATTTTAGTTTTTAGGCGTTTGGTTTGGCGGGAATGGAGAACTCGCGTAGACCGTTCGATAGATCGCGAGAGCCAGGACCGAAGAAGGCCCGATTGATGGATGAGCTGGATCGGGCTCCGAATTCGGGTGCGAGACAGTTTCCTCAGCTACAAGTGATGTCTGGGGTTACGACGTTACCGTCTGCAAGATTTAGAACAAACGAAAGAGACCTTGAAAGCAATGATTTTGGTCGCCGGGGTGGTGGTGGAGGTGGCGGTTATCAGCCACAGCCACTGCCATTTCAGGAGCTTGTTACTCAGTATAAGGCAGCTCTTGCAGAACTTACTTTCAACTCCAAACCGATAATTACCAACTTGACTATCATTGCAGGGGAGAACCAAGCTGCAGAGAAGGCCATTGCAGCAACTGTTTGTGCTAACATTCTAGAGGTGAACTTAGTTTATAGTACTGTGCAGCTGTTTCTCTGTTCAATTGTTCTTTTCTTAGGGATATGTAGCCAATTGCTGATTGAATTGAACGGATAGAAAAGGAAAGGAATTTTACATTATGTCGGTGATCCTGATAGAAATTTGTTGTAACATACTTGAAATTGAAAAGAAAAACGGGATTTGATTTTATGTTGGTGTTCCTGATATTGTGATAAATGGTGTCATTTCTTATGCTATGTGGTTTGGTACAGCATCTTTCCGAGAAAGCGACAGTATTGTAATGTTTGCTATTAATGGAATGTGGTTCTTTAGTTGTTGTAACTGTTGTAGAAGTTTGTCTGGTGATTGGGGAAAGAGTTGCAGTTGCCATGGGAGGAGAAAAAAATGTTTGGAGATATGGGCTTTATTATAATTTTCCAATTTTATTTTATTGGTACACTCAACGTTTGGCGTACATAGAGCTCTGCAATCAAAATAAAAATAAAGTTAAAAAGGCTATCATTCTTCAATCTGCAAGATTATGGCAGTTTGGTAATCATTTGCAACAGCCAAGCAGCATCATTAGAGAGCGGTACACCACAGTTGTCCTGGTATTTTCTTGACTAAGTATGCACAGGGGAGATGAATCTATAAAACAATCTAAGTGAAGACATCATATCGGGAAAAAAATTACCATTTCACTGTTGCCAATCTCATAAATGTTCTCTCTCCATTTCTAATATTTGTAATATACAATGTACTTTCACAGTATTTTTGTCACTTTTTAGATCATGATCCAATGCATCGTTTCAAGTTTTACCTCTCTGGTTGTTTATTTTATTTTTTCTGAAGTTTCGTTTTTATTTTTTATTTTATTTAGGGTGGTGGTCGTTATATTTTAGACAGAATTTGTATAGCCAAGTTGTACAAAGACATTGTAATTTTATCATTTTGTTTTTCTACTTGTAGATTTGCTTTGATTGAGGGAGTTACATGTAATTTATGATAACAAATATGTATCCCTTTAAAATCAATTTGAATCAAATAGTAGGAGGAACAATTGGTATTTATTATGATCTTACAATTGGTATTTATTATGATCTTGAAGGTTGAATCACATTCTTTTAATAGGAATGGAGATTTTGGCTAAGACGTTTCATATTTCTTGAGTTCCTGAAGACTACTGTAATACATCTTGTACATTGTTAAGACTTTCGTTAACATATGATCAAAATGGCCGACAAAAATGTTTGTCCTGCTTTTTTGTGTCTGTTTACTCTTGTTATTTGTCTCCTTACTACGAGACCTTGAATGTTGGAGGCAACTACAACAAGGATTGAAATAACTAACAATTTTGAACTGTCATGACATTTTACTGAAACTTTTATGTAACTTTAGATACAATTGCGTTTGATATACTATTTCTTGATTTTCATTTTATTTAATGCTATTTTTCAAGTGCAAGTATATTGTTAGTTTCTATTACTTTACACATGCAGGCTTTCTTTTTCTCGTTCTTTGGTCATTAATCTTTTTGTTATACTAAAAAAGGTCTTTTTTTCATAAGTTGTGTTAATGAATTTCCAGGTTCCTAGTGATCAAAAGCTGCCATCACTTTATCTCTTAGACAGTATTGTTAAGAATATTGGGCGGGATTATATAAAATACTTCGCTGCCAGGCTACCTGAGGTCAGACATTTATTCTTCTTTTAGCCTTTTATTGATTTCATTTTTCATCTCTTGTAATCATCATCTTGTACTTGTCTACGACGAATATATTAAGTAGTTATGTTATGCAAGTACTCAAGTGCTGCATGTTTTTCTGATTTTAGATGTCTATTTTTAAGTTCATAGTTTCTAATCTTTACATATTAGGTATTCTGCAAAGCATACAAACAGGTTGATCCTTCTGTCCATCAAAGTATGAGGCATCTTTTTGGAACTTGGAAAGGAGTCTTTCCTCCTCAGACACTTCAGATTATTGAGAAAGAATTGGGCTTTACTTCTGCTGTCAACGGCTCCTCTGCTTCTGCTACACTCAGGAGTGACTCACAGTCACAACGTCCACCTCATAGTATCCATGTTAATCCCAAGTATTTAGAAAGGCAACGTCTACAGCAGTCCAGCAGGGTAGGTGAAATGATTGCACCTCAAATTTATCCTTTAAAGTTTTTAAACATTGATTTGTTTGGGATAGGTCAAGATACAAATACCGAATTTGTGTTGTGATGAGTTGGATTATGAATTCATTCCTTGATGAAAATGGACTCTGATATATCATATGGATTAATTGACACACCTTAACTCTTCTTATAGTTAACACTTTTTTGACTGACAATGCCTTGTGGGATAGCGTAGACAACTGCACTTTATACATCTAGTCAACCAACTCTATCTTGGATGCATAAACTTGGAAACATTAAAATCTTCCCCCCAGTTGGGATGGGTTTGCTTGAGAGCTAACTGTCCTGTTCTGTAGATATTATCCATAGAATGACTGCCTTGCAGAGCTGATAATTTAACTCTTGTACCACAAGAGACTTTGTCGTGTTACTTTAAGTTACTATATCCTTTCTTATTTCACATCTCTAGTGCTTAATTCTTTTGGCATCTACTTTTTCTGTCTTGAAGACTAAAGGAGTTGTTGATGATATGACTGGAGCAATTCCAAACTCAAATGATGACCAAGAGTTGCCTGGTAGAACTTTAGGTGTTTTACGATCATGGGTGGATCCTAATGTTACTGTTAACGTCAATTCACGTGAAGTAAAGTTTCTTTCCCCTTATTCCATTCACTGTCAGTTGTCATGATTTAATGTGATAGTCTACATTGCAGAATGATCATCGTGCTCGAAGAGATGCATTGAATGATTCTGTTCCGGAAAGGAGCACTGGTGCATCCTATGGAAGCAATGAATTTGGTTCCAATATTTCAAGGAATTTGGGCTTGGGTATCAGCCGACCTGGTAGTAGGGTGATTGAGTCAGGACATGACAAAGGTTGGTACAACAAGTCTGGTGTTGCTACGGGGACCATGCCTGGACAAAGAAATGGTTTGAGTCTTAAGTATGGTTTTTTGAATACTGAAGCACCAAAGTCCATGATTTTGGATGCACATCATCAACCAGCACATAACATAACTAGCACACAGAGCAGTGTGATCTCTAATAGCTGGAAAAATTCTGAGGAAGAGGAGTACACATGGGATGAGATGAACTCTGGCTTGACTGGTCACGGTACATCTATTGTTAGCAGCTTGAGCAAAGATGCTTGGACTGCTGACGATGAGAATTTGGTAAGCTTGGTAGTAGTTGGTGATTTGGGTATCAAAATGATGCAAAATATGTTGGGAGCCAATGCTAAATTGGTTAGAGATAAAGCCCGGAGAGTATAAATGAGGAACAATCCGTATCTCACAAGCTTGATGACTAGGCTATTTTCTAAAATGTTATCAAAATCTATCCTAGATTCATTAAAAAATAGGGGTTACCTACCATATTATCTATGCACCAAGTCCAGTAGTCTGGGCATGAGGGGTTGTACTATGAAAAACCCAATTCTTACGCTGACCAGTGATAAAGCCTGAAAATAGGTCCATAGGGTTAGTATTGGAACCAAGATTTGGTTGAAAAATTCTTTATAAAATTCTGTTTTGGATGGAATAATATGCCAACTCTAGGTGGTCAGGACACTCTAATGGATACACAACCCAAGCTTAAAGGAATCATAAAATCCCCATAAAAAGAAGAAAAAGAAATGAAGTTGTACCTAGAATTGGAATCACACATCCCAGGACTCGGGGGCCTAAACAACCTGACCCTAATTTTCGAATTACTGTCAGTTAAACTCCAAATCCCTAGAAGCACAGATCCTTAAATTACCGACTCACCAGTTAATACAACAACCCTGGTTTTTTCTTGGTCATTTTGCATTGTTAACATTATCTAGCTATGCACATTAATTTTTGTGTTTGTATATATATATTGTTTTTTTTTTTGTGCAGGAAGTTGAAGATCGCATCCAACTCAGAAGTTCTTTTGTGGTAAATGCTGATAGAGAAATAGCCAATGAAAAGAAGCAATTTCCTGCATCTCAGCATCATTCATCATTATCATGGCAATTTCAGGAGCAGCACTCTATTGATGATTTGAATCGGAAGCCTGGTCAGTCCAGCAGAGTTGTGTCCACACCTCGTGCTACACCATCCAATACAAGTGCCTCTACTGCCAGGATTGGGAATCGGCCTTTCCTGTCAAGTGCAACCACAGGATTGCCTGGAATTGCAGGACCATTTCATTCTTTGGGAGCTGAAAACCCTTCAGGACAGTCACCTTTGCGACGGAGGTCTCCATCACCCCCAGTAAGTGGCACTATTCTCATCCTCTGCAAAATTTGGCTGAGGAAGACCTTCCCCAGCCTCATAAGGCATCTGAATTTCTGGGAGGTCTACAGAGCCACTATATTAAAGATTCTTCAACTGCCCTTCCTCCTAATATTCAGGATGGTAACTTATAAATATCACAACTGAAAAATTTGCAGGATCCATTCTCTTCAATGACTTTTCAGGCAACGCATCAGCAGCATTTGGGCACTTCTAACGATGAGGTTACTATTAAGACTGAGAAGCCACCTGTGTCCAAAGTTCCTTTTTCCAGAGAAACTAAAAGTAGCACGAGTACAGGGAATCTTCGAACTCGATTAGGTGTTCGACCTTCACGAACTGGTGGTCCTTCCCCTGCCGCATTAATTTCTTCAGTGTCCGCAATTTCATTACCATCTTCATTAGGTCCTTCCAGTGATAATTCATCAGCTCTCTCAAAAATACCTCAAAGAAAGGCTGGACAACCGCCTAGGTTATCTACTCTACCACCTGCATCCTCTAATGTCAGCAGTGCCTCAGCCCAGACAAGTGATACAAATAATACCTTGAATCCAATTGCAAACCTTTTAAGCTCTTTAGTTGCAAAAGGCTTGATATCTGCAGAAACAGAATCAACTACTAAGGTGTCCTCTGAGTTGCTGACTCGATTGGAAGAAGAAAGCGATAGCATTACCACAGGTAGCTCTTTGCCTGTGGCCTCAGTTTCTGGTTCTGCAGCTGTTCCAGTCCTTTCTATCAAAGAAGAGGTTGATGACACCGCAAGAACACCCATATCCTTGTCTGAATCAACCAGCCCAGGAGTCATAAATCTCATTGCCTTCGAGTTTAAGCATGATGTATTACGTGAATTCCATTCATCTGTAATTAGTGGATTATTTGATGATCTTCCACATCATTGCAGCATTTGTGGCCTTAGACTTAGATTCCAGAAACAGTTCAATAGACACTTGGAGTGGCATGCCACAAGGGATAGAGAAGCTAATGGTTTAACTAAGCCATCGAGATGGTATCTTAAGTCAAGTGACTGGATTGTTGGCAAGGCTGAATTTGTATCAGAGAATGAGGCTGATTCTGTAGATATATATGGTGATGAAGCAGACAGAAGTCAAGAGGATGCTATGGTTGTAGCAGATGAAAACCAATGCTTGTGTGTGTTATGCGGTGAGCTATTTGAAGATTTTTACTGTGAGGAAAGTGGGGGGTGGATGTACAAAGGAGCTGTTTACTTTGCTACCTCTGATATCAACAGTGAGATTGGAATTGGAGATATGAGTACCGGAAGGGGTCCCATCATTCATGCAAATTGCTTATCAGATAATCTGATTTCCAGTGTCCCTGAGATGGTAAGACTTATTACTTGATGTTTGTGGACAGAAACGAGGTTTTCTGGTTTAAGTTCAATGTAATATACCTTTCCTATTTGAAAGAGGGTCTGGTTAAATTTTTGGTTGCTATGCTCTGATATATCAGTGGAAATTCAGCATTTAAAATTAACTTGCCCTGTTACCAGACCATTTCAAATATTGTTCCGGGTTCTCTGTTTCTCAAGTTAAAAAAATCTGTTTTGTTATTTCCTTTTCATTATCTGACCTTTTCCTCCACTATTTGCTTACTTCAAATCGAAGGACTTTTATTTCTGGTAATGTCTGGAACTGTTACATTTTGCAGGGACAGGATTAAATCAAGTTAACATTGGAGCTTTGTTGTAGCAAGAACTTAGAAGGTGAGAGAGCAAAAGTTTACCTTGAATTAATCAAACTGATGGCTCTTAATGCTAAATTGTTTCTCTAATTGGTTTCTAGAGGTGACACAAATTTTGTGCACCTTTTTTTTTTCTTTAGTTTATTTTGCACTCAGGAAGGAAGAGGAAATTCCTTAGTGTTCAAAGTATATAAAGTGCGTTAGCTTTTGCACCTCAACTTTTGCTCATTGATGTGGTTGCCTTACTTCATTTTGCGTACTGAAGTGGATTGTTTTTCCTTTTAAACAACATCTGGTTGTAATATGGGGCAAATCACTATGGCTATAGGAGTTATCCAAATGTTGGATGGCATTCTCTGTATCATATGAATTCCAACTATTCTGATCCCCTTTTATGAGTTTTCCTTACACCCCGTCCTTCGCTACGGGATTCGGAATTGCAGTGTTACTTTCTACCGGGACATTGCTTCCTAATGTTATAAATTTCAGTTCTATGAACAATAGTGAATGTTGATTTGTATTTTTCTTGCAGAGTACTGACTGAGTTTTTCATTTTCGGTGTTCAATAAAGAAGAAAGATGTACATTTCCTATTTGGATGCTGAACCTTTATTGGTTAATGTTGATTCTGCTAGATAAATACGCCTTTTGACTACCCCCTAGCATTTAGTTGGCCAATTACGTACTTAATAAATGATATTTGCACAGCATGTGTTGTGCGAGAAATTTCTGCAACGCATTTTAATTTGCCTTTTGCTTTTGTTGTCATTTATGCTACTGTCAAATTTCCCCCTGTTCGTTGTTGCACAGGAGTTGATATTAAGTTTTTTTCGCATTACTTTCAGCACACGTTCTAACTGTGACTGAGTCGCATGTGAGGTGATTTGTTTCGAGTGAAAACAATTCAATAACAAATCAAATTATTTATTGGAGAGGATTCATTAATCATCCATGTGCTAATCTTGTTAATTAATCAGTTAATGAAACTATTTCAATTATGTCTTGTGTCGTAAATACACTCATTAACGATACCTCGTTGGTATTTTATGTTATTTTTTTATGCTATCGGCTGCATATTTTAACTTGTTCTCATTAACATTGGACTAGTGGTGCTTGTGCCAGATGCAACATAACTGGTTATTGTTCATGGGCACTAAATTCCGTAAGGTCTAACAAGGGATAAGGTATCCTAATTATATATCTTCCTTTGAAAAGAAGAAAAGATTTAGTGTTCCATTTTCGTGACAAGAGTGCTAATGTCAAAAGTACTTTGTATTGTGTTTTCGGTATCTGAGTACTCTAATTGTGCAACCCTTAACGGTTCTAATTTTACCATCTTGTACGACTTTTGTAATATTAGTTTATTTGTTAGTTGTATTTTTTTCTTGCTTGATTTTTTATGTGATGGCATGTAATTGATGAAAATTTAAGATGTCAACTTTACTGACATGTTAACATTTCATAGTGACGGTTAAGATGATTTAATAAATGCTAATTGGCATGTGTGCAAGAGACTAAAATTGCATAATTACTACATTTGAGAAACTCAATAGGTAGACTTGGAACTGAGAAACTCCAAGAAATTAAAATTACACAACTGTGATTCAAAGACTAAAGATTGTTAGCTTAGATATTTTGTTTGGGCAAAGTGACCAAGATGGTCTTGTCTACTCATAGTTATGTAGGAACAATATTAGACGTTTATGATTTGTGAATAGACATATATACATCATAGAAAAGGTTTTATTATTTCTTTTTTCATTTTTCAGGGACAGGCACAACTTGAATCCCGGAAAAACAGAACACGGTTTTATTGATTTTATAGTAGGACTTATACTTAATACTCTGTCTTTGAACACAAGTTCAAGTTCAATTAATTCAAGGGTTGTGGTGTTGTGTGTAGATGTAATCCAAGTGGGCGTCCACCATCATCCTTCTGCTACTGCAGGCTTCATCCTTCACATAGCACTCCTCTGAACCCATTAACTGTATGAAATGAAATAACATCCAATTGGAGAGAGCAATTAAACCATTGGCGTTTGGTTTGGAGAAATACTTCATGTTTTCAATTTTTTAGAAAAAGTCTATAAAAAGTAGTGAACAGAAAGTGAAAACAAAAGACAGAATTCTTTTCTCTTGTTTTTGTAATAACTTTTGAAAGCAGAAAACAAATTAAAAGAAAACAACACATTGTTATTATTAAAAGTGAGGATACAAATATAAACAGAAAATATTTTACAGGCCATGAAGGCAATCAATCAGGCTAAACAAGTTCATTTTGGTTTTAAACTCTGTACGAGAAAGCAACATGCAAATGCAGATAGGTTAAACATCACATCTGTTCTTACTTCTTCCATATTATCATTTAGCTCAAGGGATGACCGAGAAATAGCGTTATCATTGACCTCCACTTCCCTCTCACCTATATCACGTTGTACCAACCTCAAGTGAACAAAGACAAAAACATGAAATATAATATAACATAACATACCATGTCATGTAGTTACCTTGTCTTGGACCTTTCAGTGGTGGAAGGAGACGGGCAGAAGCTAGGAAGGAGGAAAGAAAGAGAAGAAAGAAAAGCAAACGAATGTGTTGCTTCATTGGTTGAACATCAAGGGAGTGAGACCAATAGAGAGGGGTGAAAGGAAGAGAAAGTAAGGAAAGCATGCACGAAAGTAGGTGGAAGAAGGAATAAATAAATGGAAGAAGTGGTAGAGGGTTGCATAAAGGTGTTTAAGGAGGGTTTGAGTCACGTGGTGACCCCCCCCCTAATAGTCGATGAATAAGAAGCAGCTTGATGGGGCCTACCCTATACCATTTACCGTCTTTGTCTTTAACTGTACCAACCTTGGGGATGTACGTGGTAGCCTCTTCATTCTTCATGTGATAAGAGCATGAAATCATTTGGGTGTACAGAAGCACCGTTTATCTGAGCATGAAGACACAGGAGAATAAGGATTGTCATTTTCATTGTGGTCCGAAAGGGAGCTACGAAACAAAACCAATTAAAGTGACCATAGCCAACAATGAAAGATGAGTTACTCGCACTTCCTTCCTATCTTTAAAAGAGAAAAAAATGAAATACGTACCTTATGAGATCACCAATACGTATTTATTTTGCATGTAGTGGATCTTCAGAGACCACCCACAGCTGTTTCCCTTTTCATACTATTGTTTTTACATTGATTTTTTTTTAATATTACCTTCCCTGAGTTCTTTTAATAAACCTATTGTAATTTGAATTCATATACCTCAAATTGAACAAAAGCATTATTACTACACTAATGCAAATAGTCTCAGTACTGATGAGTCAACCAACTTTATATAAGAAATAATCACACCATTTTAAAATACTTAAAGTAGTAGTTTTATGGATATTTTTTTATATCTTGTTTTAACATTCTTATTTTTATTTAACATTGATTGATATGTACAATAACCTCCAATTAAAAATACATGATATGTAAAATAACATCAAACAAATATATAAACATTTTGATTTTATTTACCATATAATATTATCTTTATATATATAAATTATATCAGGTATCAAAATACACTAAACTCTTAAACTAATCTGACTCATCATGAATTCGAGGTGAGTTGGATTGAAAAAAAAAAAAAAATTGAAATGTGGACAAATTAAATCTAACTTCAGTAATGAGTTTGAGTTCAAGTTAGGATAGAGGTGAGCTGATTTCTAATTTATCACCAGAAACTTTTTATAATTTCTTTAATGTAATTATTTACTACTATTAATTATTGTAGATTGAAATTTTAGTTTTTTTAAGATTAGAATATTGTTGAATATTATTTGAACTATTTAGATATTTAATTTATTTGTTTCTTCAATTATAAAAGTTACTATCTTTGTAATATCACTTTCTACTTTTGTTAAAGTTTAGTAAAATAAGTGAACACCTTTCTTATAATGCTATAAATACGTGGACTGAGTCAATTTATTTTAATTGTCCTATAATAAATATATAAAATAAGTTTTAGAAGAGTAAAGTATGTCTAAATAAGATAATCTCAAATAAGTTCTGTGACTTAAAAAAAAGAAAGGAAGTAGGATTGAGTTGAATTATTTTTAGTTTAATGTAACAACAAAATGTTAGTTCACTTTAACAAGCATAGCCTATAATGCAGCAACAAAATATTCGAAGAAAACAAATCTTTATGTAATGAATCCTTGTCATGATCGACATACATGACATTTTCATTTAGGGTCCAAACACAGCCAAACCAAATGATGTGAAGATTTGTGACGAAACTAGAAGCAATAAGAAAAGGACAAAGTTAGAAAAACTGAGTAGACATGTTGGACCCCTCATCCATTGTTCATTTAGGGAGAGTGTACCCTTTGGTAAAATTATATTCTTATCTGCTCATAAAAGCAGTGTAAACTTTACTTTAGTCTTATCTATCCAAAAGCCTGTAATGTGAAACCTGTGATGACATGCATCACCATGTGCAATGCACATTTCTTAAAGATCTCTGTATACCAATTTTTAATTAAATCCAGAACTTCCACGCAGTTTTGTGAATGTGTTTATGTAGAATTGTTCACATGGTTCTAGTTGGCTAAATAATAAACAACAAAAAGGTACAAAATTCTGTGCCTTAAATGTGAAATATCATTCTTTTAAGTCTAAAAGGTCACATTATAGAAGGTGATTTTTATCTGATTACAATTGAGAAGATTATTAACAGCAAAAAAGGGACCAACTGATTGATTCCAATCATACAGAAATATTGTTATGATAACAATTATTGTAGTAGGAAGCTCAGCTTAAAAACAAAAAACTGTGGAATAATGGGTGGGGCAGTCTCTAATAAAGCACATGTACATTTTTATTTGGAGGACTTCACATCACTATAGAAAGTCCAATTTACTTTTCATTCTTCACCTTTTTCTGTTAAAGTAATTCAGCAATGTACAAGAAATGTAAAGGGGTGCAAAGCAAAAGTGATGTGAATCGAACATGATTCTATTTAGTGTTCTTGCTCAACTCAAAATTGAAGGTTTAACACATGAATACTTTTTTGCCACAAAAGGATTAATTCTTGTTCTTCTAAACAAATAGCGTTTTATGTGATTGGATGAAATTACATTAATTTTTCAACTCTATTTAATAGATCTCACCTTAGTAAATTTCACAAGGATAACCTTAAAGTTATATAAGAGAGTAAATTCCAATCATATCTCTTTTACTTATATATATAAAAATAAAAAAATTATTTATATATTTTTTAATTTATATTTCCTTAAAATATGTGTATTTTTAAGTAATTATTTCTTCAAATATTTATTTCTCTACATTGATATATATTACATACACTTATTCTTTAAAATTAATATATTTTTTACAACTCAATAAATTGAATTATATTACATACTTTGCATCACTTTCTATAATTCTTTATTTCTTTTGTTCCTAGTTTTTCTTATTTACATATATTGCTAATTTAAATTTCTTTAAAATATACCTATTTTTAAATTTTTATTTATCTAATTTTTACTTGTCTAAATAATTATATCCTACACACTTACTAAATATAATTACCTTTCTTATTTTTTTTAAATTTAAATTTCTAAACTTTTATCTAATTTTGTCTCTAATTATTTCATTTAAAATCACTAATATTTTAATTTTTTCCTGCTTTTTTTTCTCTCAATTCCACTATTTAAAAAAAAAAATACAAAAATCACCTCAAAATTCAATTTCTCAGAAACCAAATTCCAATCCCAACTGGTATTTCGACAACTATTCGCATAAACCCCCCCCAAAAAAAAAAAACCATACAAAAACCCTAAGCATGTTATATGAGAGTGAAAATTTTCTCACTTCAATGGCATGTCTCATTTCCAAGTCAACAAAATTAAGAAGAAAAATTAGGAAAAGAAAAAAAGTACTATAGAAATGCGATTTGGTATGGAACAAGTAGTTCAAGAACTTGTTCTTTGTTTTGACAACTAAGAAAATGAAGACGATAATACAATGCTGTGTCTCTGCAAGTGCCACACGTGTCTGTGACCCTTTGCCATTCAGAACTTATCCATGTAATGCCATGCTTCCAACTTGTTCAGCATCATCCTCAACAACAAGAAGACCTTTATCTCTTTCTCTCATCTCCACCACTTTCTCTGCATTCATCTTCTCACTTTCTCCTCCTTCATCCTCTTCCTCTTCCTCTCCCACCCCTTCTTCTTCAAAATTCCCCTTATCAAACTTCTTTGAGATACCCAATTCAGGTGGACTTAAGGCTTTGGACCTCCTTGATGGTTCAGGTGAAGTTCCCTCAGATGGGGACCAGGTATTTCTCCCCTTTTCACATCTATAATACTAACACTTTCCCAATCTTTCATATTTTCAATTCACATTCTCATCTACTTTTACATGATATATGAATTTAATTTGAATTAGAAAGCATCGATAAGCTTAAGTTTTTACATTGCAATCAACTCATGATTGAAGTTATTTTCATACATGTTAAGTTGTTAACTTATACTTTAAAATAGTATATTCAAATAATTTTGCATTGGTTAATCGTATAAAAACCCTATAGTGGTGATACTACTTGTTATTTTATATGGCTGGTTTTATGCCACAGGATAACTTGTAGCATTATATGTGTAGAATAATCAACGCATGAACATTTTAATATGGCTCGGTTAACATTGTAAATATGTTGTTCTTATTTTGAAGGTTGCAATTCACTACTATGGCAGGCTGGCAGCAAAACAGGGATGGCGCTTTGACTCAACCTATGACCACAAAGATGACAATGGCGATCCCAATCCATTTGTCTTTGTCCTTGGCTCTGGCAAGGTATAGAATGGAGTGACATGGCAGAATATAGTAACACTACAAATCTCAAATTTAATGTTCATGAATTCATGTTTTATATGTCCTTTTTTATTGAGTACAGGAAAAATGTTTTTACTGCCTTAATTTATAATTGTGATCTTTATATTTTGTGAAACTGCCGCTAAGTTTTTTGCGGATGGATTGTGAAACTAACTTCTATAAGAATGTTCTTCAAAGTTTGTAATAAATTATATATTTATATCCTATGCATGTCATATCTGAATCAAATGTTATGTGTAGGTTATTGCTGGTATTGATGTGGCAGTGAGATCGATGAAAGTAGGAGGTATTCGTAGAGTCATCATACCCCCATCACTTGGGTATCAAAACACATCACAAGAGCCAATTCCACCTGATGTAAGAAACTTTTTCTGCTCCAAACTTATAGCATGTTTATGCTTGTATACCATATCTTCAAAGTAAACTTTTCGCAATACTCTCTTCTGCTGCTGGACCAAGGATTGCAGAGAAAACTAGAAAACATCAATCTCCAATATTACCTTTTAATTAATTGCTGATGATGCCATGTTTTCTTTACCCTCTTGAAGAATGTAAGCACTAAAAACACCTCCCTGAAACATATGCAGGACACACAATGCACCCTATGGCTGTGTTATAATGTCTTGTAATGTTGGACTCTGATTCGAGTTCAAAGCAGCAGCCTCCTAAAACAAAAGAAAGAAATAGAGATAGGCTTAATTCTCATCCTTATATGTTGGATCATTACAATTACTATATCACATAATGATGAGCACTTGTTATCCTAGAATTTTGTTGGTATGCACCAAACAGAACCAATAACAGATTTTTAACAATTTCCTTTTACAACCTAGCTGGCTCATACTTATTACTGAAATAAGATAAAATATCCATCTAGTATTCTTTTGGGTCTAATAGTAAGAATGAGTTGGGCCATATCATGAAAAGGAAAATCGAAACAACAAAAGAGAGGAGACCCTGGACTGGTGTTAAAAGGAGTTTATCTGACAGAGTATGGAATTTACTATTAGGAGTCTCAAATGAATTACTTGAAGTGAGGCTCTCCCACCTAATAGACTAGTTTTTTTGAGTTAGACTCTCCTTTTGTGCTTAAGTCCTAACATGTAACAGGCCATGTTATATCTTGTGTTTGTTTTTCCTGACATTGCCAAGTTATACACCTTAAATGAAGTAATTACTAGTTCCTATATAAATGTTATCCCGATTGACAGTTTTTTAATGTTGGAAAAATAATGGTCCACTTTGTCCCTTTTTGTTGGTGAACAATTCAATTGAATGTTGCATTGTTAATCTCTTTAGTTTGTTCTTATAGTAATTTGTATCGTATTCCTTCAACCTTCCTCCTCCAAAACAAAAGTTCTTTGACAGGCAGAGGTTGTTCACTACCATTTTCAATCCAACTCGCCGTGCAAATGGAGAAGGCTCCACTTTAGGAACAGTTATATTTGATATTGAGCTGGTTAGCGTGAGGCATCAATGAAGTCAACAAATATGATCCAACATGGCAATCAGCTATATACTGTTATCACTATTGGCAAAGATAAAAACTTATCTTAGCGTTGCATAACATATTGGTTTTGGTCTATTATAGTTTGTGCAGTTACATCATGATGTCTGCTATGTAATTATTAGTTTTGAAGCGATGGACCCATAATATTCCCTCAAACTCCTCATACTTCGTTAGAGTGAAAATGGAAAAAGGTGGAAAATTGAAAGGGAGATGTTTAGGCTTGTGATCATGGTGACCAATAATGTCATATTCACAGCAATATGGCTGACTGTTTTGGAAGATTTTCTCCGTTATATGAATGACACGTGGCTGTTGAAGAAAGGTGGAACAAATCCTTTGCATTTGATAACTTGAACATGATTTGTGAAAGTTGCATTTGACTTCAATTATTGAATTATTGCTTGTAGAATGTGTTGATATTTTTTAGAAAGAATGTTATGTATTTCATCCAAGGGAGGTCTTCTCCGTGGTCTGATTTGATTTCTAAGTTGGTAATTAGAAGCTCTTCCCACGGGCTGGTGTACTGCTGCAGTAGTTTAAAATATATTTATTTAATTAATATCATTGAATGACATAATTTAATGTATCTCCTACGTATTTATATTACAAAGGAAGGATAAAGGTCAGACTTGTATAGTTCTTTAGGAAGAAGAAATAGTAGTTTTGTAATATGCATTATGAGCATTTGGTTGTCATCACTGAAAGCTATACAAAAACTAACTACTACAAAGCTAAGCATGTCTCCAATGTTATATATTTAGGCGTGTTTCAGACCGTTATCACCAACCAATAAATTGCATATATATTTAAGTCAACGGTTCACGTTATACTTTCTAAAAGTTGCATTTGGTCATTATTGTTCACTCATTTAATAAAGGAGACACAGCCATTTAATTTGCAAGGATTTACTTATTAATTATCATTTACTTTCGCAATAGCATATTCTTTCATTTTTCATTCAATCTCCTCTTCCTTGAATGCTAAAATAGTATAGCAAAATTATATATATAAAAAAACTTCTCCTATGAGACGAAACCAATGAGAACATATGAAGAAAAGAAATACAATTTGAGAAAGGAGAAAGCATGAATATTTTCAAATTTTTATTTTTTAGATGAAAAAACTTTTCTAATTTTAAATAATCAAATTGTTTTCAAAATTTCCTATAATTCCAATTTATTTTTACCATAAACAATGTATTTTATCATAAATTATTTTACTTTCTTTATAAAAATAAGCTTTTTTTTTTCCGAAAAATTCTCCCTCCAAATTAAAAAGCATTCCATAGCCAAAGAAAAACACATTTGGCCTCCCAAATACATTTAGTATGGGTCCTAGACTTGCTAGACCATTGGTTGTATGAAAAAATACAACGAAGAATTCTATTCTTGGAACACCCAAATCATGTGAAAAGTTTTTAGCAATAAACTCTTGTCCAAAAAGGTAATATACATGAAATTATAGAATATAAGGAGCCGAAATAACCAAACCTAGTTGGTAGCTCTGATTCAAAGGGTTGCTAAGAAGGATGACAAAGCACCCTAGTGGCTACAAATGAGCAAAAATCTAGAAACCTAGCTTACTTATTGGTGCATGCCGTCATTTGAGAAACTTGTCATCGTCCTTTGTCTCTTTATCCAATATGATGCAACTTACCATGTTTGTGCATCAAAGAGGAACAATTTATTACAAAAGGAGTGCTCGCTGATGGGGAATGAAGAAAAAAACAAAGGAAAACAAATGATGACGTTTTGGTAGGATGGTTGAAATTCAACCTCTTATATATATATATATATATATATATATATATATATATATATATATATAT
>Ga0209700_100208_pt1 | contig 97630 bp, 44 predicted proteins | sample SiratroredBW_FD_187528 | JGI IMG/M metagenome (GOLD analysis project Ga0209700, IMG submission 187528) | Root nodule microbial communities of legume samples collected from California, USA - Siratro red BW (SPAdes) (version 2) | ecosystem: Host-associated > Plants > Roots > Nodule | place: USA...
AAAAATGGAAAAAAAAAAAAAAGTCACGAAAATAGAATAATGATGTTTCATTCAAGTTTACATTTACGAAGTCATCCAACAATCAATTAACCAAAAAAAATCTAGATATTCTAATTTGGATTAAAGCATATAAAATTTCGAAGATATCTTCTTCTATAGAAAAAAACAAAAGTATAAGATTGAACTGTTTCTCCATATAAAAATTGTATGCAGATCGCAAAACATAACATACTTTCTGATTTGGAAGTCTCTGACAAAGAGAAGAGAAATTAATCATACACATATATTTTATAACAAATACAGTTAACTTTAATTCTAAATATTAACAATAACTTTACATAATTCGTTTAATAATCTTAAATAAGTATTTATTGAGTAAATAAATTTAATTTTCACGTATTAGTATTATTGATATTATCTATATATATACTTAATATTAGTTTTTAATAATAATCATAATTTTTAAATCAAATGATTAACTTATTAATCAAAACTAGTTTTAATAACATTATTTAATATCAATCTTATTATGATTATTTTTATTTATTATTAAATTTAAATATTATTTTATTAATTATATTAAATAAATTAATTATGGATTATATAATTAATAAAATAAATAAATTAAAATTTAAGAAATTATTCGAAATATTTTTTAAATAAAAAACTGCATAGAAATCGGCGCCGATTTCTAGCAGGAAAAAAGGGTTGAAAAATCGGATTTCGGGAATGTGATTTGTGGAGAACGTTTGTTTGGATTTTTGTTTCATTTGGGGAAAAAATATAATCAAAATATAAAAAAAATTGGGAGGATAAAAAAATTACGTTTTTAATTTTTTAAATATCCTTATGAATAATGTTAAGCATGGCAGCGTCATCAATATTTTTAAGTACCATTTTAAAATTCTCAATATTTCGTTTGACAGAGTAATTATACTATTTTTTTCCCTCTTTGTTTACGTGACATTCCTTTTTCTCCTCAATGAGAATCCGACTCTCTTCCCACATTCCATGACTTCTTCGTGCTGTATTCCATATTTTCTAAAAATATTCAAAATATTTTTTTTAGATTATATAATTTAAAGTACAATTTTTTAATTTTAAATTATATAATTTAAAATATAATTTTTTTGCAACACAATAAGAAATATAACTTTAATATTTTTAGTTATACAATTTAAAATATATATTTTTAGTTTTGATTGTATAATTCAAAATATATTGTTTTACTCTGAATTATATAATTTAAAATATAATTATATTTTAGATTATACAATTCAAAATAAAAAAAAATATTTTAAAATATATAATTAATAAAATAATTTTTCAGATTATATAACTTAAAATATAAAAATTTTAAAATTTAAGAAGGTATAAGAAGAAAGCATAGAGGTGCACCAAGAATTGTATGCAGATCGCAAAACATAACATACTTTCTGATTTTGAAGTCTCCGACAAAGAGAAGAGAAATTAATCATATACATATATTTTTATAACAAATACAGTTAACTTTAATTCTCAATATTAACAACAACTTTGCATAATTCGTTTAATAATCTTAAATAAGTATTTATTGAGTAAATAAATTTAATTTTCACGTATTAGTATTATTGATATTATATATATATATATATATTAGTTTTTAATAATAATCATAATTTTTAAATCAAATGATTAATTTATTAATCAAAACTAGTTTTAATAACATTATTTAATATCAATATTATTATGATTATTTTTATTTATTATTAAATTTAAATATTATTTTATTAATTATATTAAATAAATTAATTGTGGATTATATATTTAATAAAATAAATAAATTAAAATTTAAAAATTTATTCGAAATATTTTTTAAAGAAAAAAAACTGCATAGAAATCGGCGCCGATTTCTAGCAGGAATAAATGGTTGAAAAATCGGATTTCGGGAATCTGAATTGTGGAGAACGTTGGATTTTTGTTTCATTTGGGAAAAAATATAAAAATTTGGGAGGATAAAAAAATTACGGTTTTAATTTTTTAAATATCTTTATGAATAATGTTAAGCATGGCAGCGTCATCAATACTTTTTTAAGTACCATTTTAAAATTCTCAATATTTCATTTGACAGAGTAATTATACTCTTTTTTTCCCTCTTTTGTTTCTGTGACATTCCTTTTTCTCCTCAATGAGAATCCGACTCTCTTCCTACATTACCTGACTTGTTCGTACTGTATTCCATATTTTTTCAAAATATTCAAAATATTTTTTTTTAGATTATATACTTTAAAGTAAAATTTTTTAATTTTAAATTATATAATGTGAAAAATAATTTTTTTACAACACAACTAGAAATATAACTTTAATATTTTTAGTTATACAATTTAAAATATATATTTTTATTTTTGATTGTATAATTTGAAATATACTTTTTTATTTTGAATTATATAATTTAAAATTATACAATTTAAAATAAAAAGAATATATTTTAAAATATATAATCAATAATATAATTTTTCAGATTATATAATTTAAAATATAAAAAATTTAAAATTTAAGAAATATAAGATATGAAGGTGTAAGAAGAAAGCATAGAGGTGCAGGAAGAATGCATATGAGAATCCCTAAGTTCAAACAAATTAGGCCTAGGTGACCTAAATTGGGCTAGGCCTTAGAAGAAAAAAATATGCAAAGACAATTACTTCCTGTACCCCGAATCTTTGAACCCACACCTCCACAATTTTCAAATATTACTATTTTACCTTTTTTTAAAGTGACTTTCTGTTCTAGAAATTTTTCTACAACACACTTTTCGAGTTATCTATTCTAAATTACATTTTACAGGACATATTTCAAGATAGGATAAGATTTTTAAAATACAATTTCTAAAATAAAATTTTGAAAGCTCATGAAATACATTTCAGAAATTTTAAAACATTTTTTTTAAAACATATATAATACCTATCAGAATGTGTTTATTTGAATGAATTTTCCAGAACAAACTTTTTGGACCAGATATTTTCTTTCTCCTCTTCTACTAACTTCAATCACTTTACTCAATTGTGGGAGTAAAAATAGGAGGTGTGGGAAGTATTTGCCGAAAACAAAATGGGCAATTTCTTCTTGTACCCATGGTTTCTTCTTGGGCTTTTTTTTATGCATCCTTATAATTTCTAACGGCACCTTCTTAATTTTAAAATGATCATTTTATCTTTCATAAAAGTACGTGTTTTATAAATCTTCTGAACAAGCTTTCTAAAATTTCTGGAACATGTTACATGATATAAGATGTTAAAAAGTGTAACATGTTTTAGAATTTTGGATTAGAAAATTTAGAAGTAATTCATAATACATGTAATTCAAAATACACTTCCCAAATTCAGATTACAGTTTAGTCTACATTTTCATATTCGGACTACATATTGTAAATTTGAATGTGTCACATCACTTTTTAAATTTTTTTACAAATCTTAATGCTTTTGTTCTTATAATTGAGACTTTTACTTAAGCTGAAGGTGTTAGTTAAGTACAAATTTAAAATTTTATACGTATTTACATACTATATTTCGTATTATTTTCAGATCTTAAATTTATGATCTGTATGACCTGCAATAAAGATATCCTAAGTCGAGTTTTTCCTTTCTAAAAGTGAGTCTCATTTCACATTTCTATCTTCTCTCTTATAATAAAATCCATATTAAAAAATATAAATATAATGTATACCTTTAGTTCTTATAATATTCATGTTAATAATTAAAAATTATTGATATTAATATTTAGCATTGTCAAGAAAAATAATGTAATATTACATCTTTAAAAAAGTGTAATTTATTAAAAAGAATGATGATTCTTTGACTTTTATACTTCTATCTGAAAACTGATTATATCAATTTCATATTCAATAATTCAATTAATATTTTAACTAAATAACTTAATTTAATACTTGATTGTTATTTAAAGTTGTTAAATGAATGTAATAGAAAAAGTGAGGTGTCACGTTCTATTATCTATTAAAAAATGCTCTTGATTCACTTTTTTAGGTAAGAATCTCCTTAATTTCCAATCTTATGCCATTTTGGTTTGGTTAACATTTTATGTGGTTCTGAATTTGTTTGGTCTGGTTCTGTAATTGAATATCCCTTTGAATTTCTTTTGTGTATTTCGTATGCTCAACGACAACTTCAAAGGTAGCTTGGTCCATGCATAATTCCAATTACAACTCCAATATCCTGACTTTTGAATTTTCCATAATTACAATTAAATTGTTGTCACAATTTTTTCGTAAATCTTTAGTATTAAAATTGCAATAAGACCCAATTTTGGCTGCTAAGTTCTTAAAACCTTAATGTTTCGGTCAAACTGCAACCATGAAGCGATTTTTAAAACCTTGGTATTTTTAATATGTTTATATCCTTGTAATCCATAAACCATCATCTGGGTAGATAGCATGTTTGCATCATCCTGAATTAAATTGATCACAACGTGTTTGTTTTGTTTTCTTTATGTTAAGTGTGGAAATTGTTCATTTTTTTTCAACTATTAGAACAAGAAAGATAGTGTTATCTGATTGGTTGTCTTGTATTTTTGTTTTGAAACAGAAAGAGTAATTTTTGTTACATATCTCAATGTGTAGCAGATTGTTGTTCCCTTAGTGAAGTGCCTATTAGATTCGATGAAAAATAGAGTGCAAAACAAACAAGGTTTGGATGCAGTAATGCAGTAGAAAGGACACCATTTGTTTGTGAGAAGGACCTTGTTTTTGTTGGACGTGGAGAGAATGAGTTGCACAGGTTCTTCAATCAGAAGACGTTCAACGAGCATATCAAGTCATACAAGCCATCACACAGATAATGATGATGAATGTGAAAAGGTTTCAGAGGCTGGAGACATTGGGGATAGAGCTCTTCCAAGCACCCGGTTCAGTGAAAGTGGTAGCATCCGTTTCTCTTTTGACAACAGGTCAGAAGAAAATGGAGTTGTTGCAACTGCAGAGGAGGAAATATTGCACCCAAGCTCCACTCTTTCAACAGCTGCAATAGTGGACTCTGAAGTCATAAAGCATGTGAGTTCTCTTCAACACTTTCATATGGGGTAGGAGGTTTTTGGTTTCGGAGTTTTTTTTTTTTAAATGTTAATTTACCGTATCTGTTGATGAATACCATTTCATGCTGCTTTAGTGTTTTATACGGTTATTTGCTCTCAGGAAACTCGTAGAGGTTTGCCAAAGTTGCTGGACTATGCTTCATGTATGGTTCATTTAGCTGTTTTTGGAATTCTTGGGGTAATATATATGCTTAACCTTTCGCCTTGGATTTTCACATATACTGATGATGATATCATTGCTGCATTAGTATTGCTGTGGTGTTAATATTTTCCAGTTGATGTAAATACTTTGGTGTAGCATTATTATCTGCTTTTTGATGAGGAAGGTGCTGAACAGTGTTTGGTGTGTAATGTTTGTCCTGTTTTCTTAATTCATACTTATTTTGCTTGTAACTGAGAGGTTATGGAATGTTTTCAGTCTGAATTAGCACTGTTATAACTTTTTTATTATCAAATTTCATGTTAGGACACATGCAGTAGTTATCCTCAAGAATATTGTAATGCAAAAGGTGTCATGATGCTATGCAGGTCTTGACAAGATATTTACTGCAAAAATTATTTGGCCCTGGGATTGGCAATGTGACAAGCAACCAAACTCTTCTTTACCTTGACCTTCCTTCTAATATGGTGCGTCCTCTTTTCCAGATTCATAACTTTTCTGTCTCAGTTACATACAAACTAAGTCATACTCACAGACCCACAGTGAAGAATTATTTGTTCAAGAACATTGGCTTCAGGCATTAAAATAACAGGTTTAAAGGTATCATGTATGTTTAATTCTTCGTCTGTGTATATATATAATAATAATAATAGTAATAATTTTCTAAGAATAAGGAAGATTTATGCCATCTTTGAAGCAGAGGCTAGTCCAAACAGGAATTATCTGACTTTTTTGAACATCAAGTAGTTGTTCCTTTTCTCTTGGCAGAAGATTGGCTGATTTTCATTTTTTCACTTTATTAATCTTTGATGTACAGAACATATTAGAAAATTTTATGGTCAATCTTCCTGTAATACAGTTAATCTAAGACATTTTAAATTTGCTTCCAGGTCACACTTAAGTCCTTTATTTATGGAACGCAGTTGCAAATTCTTTTTTGATCTTCCATTAATACAATAATCAAATAAAACTTTAAATTGTTATTTAGGTGTACCTGAAACTTGAATCGATTTTGAAGTTCATTAGAAATGAAACTGATTCAGATAACTTGGTAATGCAAATTTCTTTTCGTTTTATTCCAGATAGGTTCATTTCTTATGGGATGGTTTGGTGTTGTATTCAAAGGAGACATATCTCGTGTGTCAGAACATCTAGCCATTGCAATAACAACTGGTTACTTAGGGAGCCTTACAACCTTCAGCGGTTGGAATCAAAAATGCTTGAGCTCATCAGTGTTTCTGGTCACTGGCTTTTGGCTGCGCTTGGATTTGTAGTAGGTATAATAGTGTGATGAATAAGGGTGCGTTCTAAGAGAAATTATTATAAAACTTCCATAGGTAAATTATAAACATTGCTTTCTCGTTTTATAGGCTAATAGTCTTTTAATTTGAAGTTCTCTTTAAAGAAGGTATTTGTCCCAAGTAGGAGAGTTTCTTTTTCATCCATCAGCATGGCTCATTGAAAAATTGAATTTGTATTACTATTGGAAATTTTCAGGATTATTTCTTGTTGCCTTTTCCATCATATTTGGGATTGAAACTGCTAAGGGTTTCAGGTGGCTTCTTAACAAGCTGAGTATGAGTTGTGGAGCAGGAAGTGATGGCTCTAAGATGAACTGCAAAGTAGACAGCAACAGCCGTCAGCTGGCAATTATGATGATGTTTTTGGTGATCTTAGGCATATTATGGGGTGTCTGTGGGGCATTAGTAAAGGCTGAGTTCAGGCATGGTGGCAGTGCTGCTGAGTTATGGTTTGCTTGCATGGTTGGACCAATAGGTGTGTGGATCAGATGGTTCTTAGCACGGCTCAATGGTCGTGGCTTAGGAAAGGCAGGGTTGTTCAAATGGATTCCATTTGGGACTCTAATTGCCAATGTATCTGCTGCTTGTGTTATGGCTGCACTTGCTAGTGTGAAGAAAGCGGTAAGTTTCTTTCTCATTATTCATCTTCCAATGCCACCACCACCACCCATATTTTACTGCAGTAGCTAATTTCTAAGCTAGTTAGATGAGAAATGTTGGAAACACTATTTAATACACTCTTTTCAATACAATGTCTATCATTGGTTGAAATTTATTGTGAGTTCCAAAATTTAGTGGATTTTACATCATATTTAGAATCTTCTTACTTTTATAGTTTTCAGTTGATTTTAATCAATAGTAATGTGTTTCTTATTAGATGTGAGAGAGCTAGACATACCTCTATCGGGAAATTAGTTTTCTTTCTATAATTCTACCATTGTTTCAATTACTCTGTAGATAATAAGAGAGTGATGAGATTTGTGGTATGAGTGTTTAAGTGGCCATCCTCCTCCTGGAAATGACATGGTGTTGAGGCTGAAGTTTGAAGCCCCTTTACATTACTTCTGTTAAATATTTTTCTATATAGTAAGGATATCTGCGTGGCTCCTTTTTTTTTTTTATCTCAAAAACTTTTCATAGACTCCAAGTTGGATTCAACAGGACCATTAAATTAATGAGATAGTGTGACCAAGTTGTTATCTTGTGGCTTATGTGGTATTCTATTAGTTGCTAAGTCGTTGTAGTTGTCTTTTACTTCTAACAAAATTGCGTTGGATTGTTTCTCCTTTGGTCTAAATGGTTTTTTTTCTCTTCCCTTTTATAATCTGGCGTCATATGCCGATATCTATAAAAACCAAGAGGATATGCATTATGATTGTTTGTCACAAGCAATATTTATTTATCTGATGCAGGTGCACACCAGGGATTGTGACACTGTGGTAAGAGGAACTCAATTTGGTCTGTTGGGGTGTCTGAGTACTGTCTCTACTTTTGCTGCTGAGTTTAATGCAATGAGAGAAAGTAACTATCCTTGGAGAGCTTATGCATATGCCATTATTACAGTATGTGTCTCATTTGTTCTTGGAATATTGATATATTGCGTCCCAGTTTGGACAAATGGGGTTTGAGATTGATGCATAGTTTGTGACTTCATGTATTCCAAATCAAAGTATCATCACAACCTCTTTTACATATAGCAGTTTGAGAGAAAAAAGAGTAAGCATTTAATAGTGTACAGAGGTTTTAAGCTACCAAAGTTTTCACAAAATCAGTTTGGTGCACTAGCAAAACCCATTAGTATTGCTCTAATTCTGTTCTGAACCCTATCAAATTTGTGCCTATGTGCTCCAAACCATGTGCAGCCTAGTTATAATATACACAGTGTTGCTAAATGGTAAGAAGCAACTTGTTACCAGTAAATATGAATTCAAGTGTGTAAATTTATTGATTAATTAATAAACTAAAAGTGAAAAAAGAAAAGCCATTTGACAGAAATCATGAAGATGGTTTTGTTGAGATGAATTAGAAAAGAGAAATGATGCTAAAATTTCAAATGCATAAAATAACCTTCCTTCTTCACTGTGAAAAAGGATTGTTAATAGTTTCTTTTTAAGAGAATATTATTCAACAAAACAGAAAATGAAACCACATCATATGATACAATTTGTTTGCATATAATAAACATACAAAAGGTTCAAAAATTAGATTGTTTGTATAACAAGTTGACTCTGACCACACGAAAATGAAGCGTCATTGTTGAAATCTCTTGAAAAGTGATTCTACCTACTAGATAATCCATTAATCTCAAGTAAAGAATGAGTATCCAATCAGTTCTATCGTTCACATAAATATTAGAAAGATTATATACAATATATTCTCTTAATAATTGTATAAGAAGTAGCAACTAATTATGTAGGCTAATTATAAGAATATCATAGGAATCAAATATGTAACTTTAAATTATATAGTTGAAATATAGGAAATCACACAAGTGTAAAATTTAGATTTTACAACTCAATTTATCAAAGATTTTAGAGTTATCATCGTAAAGGAAGATGCGGCAACAGACAGTTTTGTAAATAAATACATCTTTTTATAATGGTTAGTCTATAACCTGCCATGTTTCAAGAAAAGATAGTAAGATTATGAAGTGACATAGCACTAAGCCTAAATATTTTGATGACTATGACATAGTAAAATGAAATAAAGATTACAAATAAAAAATTAGGTCTAAGGACATAGCATTAATTTCTTAGGTTTTTTGACTATATGTATGAGAGTCCTTCATTTGAATAAAGGCAAACGAGAATTATCTAGTCATTTATTTTCTTATTTGTGAAGGAAGCCTAACTTGTAAAATAAACATTGTAATTTGGTGCTTTCATGGATAGAGGAACTCAAGGAGAGAGATCATGCATGTGTCAAAAAGCTAAAAAATGGATTCTGCTCATCAATCATTAAAAAACCAGAAATCCTATTAAGAAGCTATGAATGTTCACATGACCAATTTAAAAGTGTGTGTATGCGTGTGAGAGCGCGTGTGCGTGTGTGTGGGAGCGTACCAGAGCGCGTGCGTGTGTGCTTGTGTCCGCGTGTGTATATGTGACCAATTGAACACATTTCCAAATTTTAAATTTTAGATCGTATTTTCCATTATCAAGATAAATTTATCTTAGATTTAGAATTTACAGGTAAGACTAACTTTGGAAAAAAAATATCAAAAGTATTTAGTTTAGTTTAATTTAAAATTTTCAAGTCTAATCAAATTAAATTATAAAAAGTTAAGTTGGATTAATTTGAGTCTTCAATTTGAAAAAAATAGAAACATCATGTTGAAAAATAATAATTGACATTTATCATGTTAGTCAATAAAAGACTAAATTTTAGACTAATTTATCTTTGTAAGAATACAAGAATCATAAATTCACATATAACTATTTCTTCTACTCTTATAAGATTGGAAACAAAGTTTGTTTCACATATGAAATCATGCAAGACAGCCACTAAAATTTGAAAATTCTTTTTATTTGGAAGGTTGAAACTAATATTTTCTTCTACATTGTTTGTTTGCTATCCCTCCTGTGATATACTGGCCAAGGCTAAGCAGTAATATGGAGGAAGGACTATATTTTAAAATAGGATTTATGTTATAATTTTATTTCCTTATGGATATTGTGTATTTGATGGGATGATGATATTCTGAGAATTGCTTGAAATAATATTAAGCTTAACCAAAATGTTAAAAATGAAAGAATAAAGCATTTAGTGCCAAAAGAAATAAAGATTTTGCATTGGCCACACAGCTTAATATGTGATTTTTTTACGAAAGTTTATGTTTCAACATACTAGCAATTCTATCTATGATTATGATTTTTCACATCAATCAATACAGTAATGAACCAAAATATACAGAATGCCAAATGGATTTTGAGTGGCCGCTTGCATCATGATTCACTGCATTGCTCCCTTTGCTTCTTTGTATAGTTGATCAATGCGATCCTGCAAAATATGTTGACAAAAGTGTAATGTTTATTGAGTAAATCACTCAAACATTTGATTGGAAGTTATAGATAAACATTTGGTGCTGATGGAAGCCAAAAACTGATGCATATTTGGTACGAATTGTGGATCAAACTACTAATTCAAAAGGTTAATAGTTAGAAAATTTTGACAACAGCACCTTATAGTACTGGAGCAATTGTGGTCTCTTCAATTTGAAAGTTGGAGTTATTAAGTCTCTCTCCATGTCAAAGGGATTTGGTTCCAGGTGAATGGCTTTTAGCAGCTCAAATCCTCTAAGCTGAGAGTGTTTCTTTGGTGTCAGATATAGCTAAAACAACCAAAAACTAGCAGCACAACATAATGAATGAATTATTATATATACATACTTGGTGTTTCTGACCAGTGCTGTTGAGCTCATCCAAAATGTACTTTCTTGCTTTTAGATTATCACATAATGATTGAAAATCATCACTGACATTGTGCAGTTGTGCCCAATCCTCAATGGCCTTTCTTTCAGGGACCACAACAGCCACCAAGAATGACTCAAAGCTGTTTCCATACACCCAAATCTGCATAAGAAAGAAGTTTTTTTTGTCCATTATTGAATCACATAAATTTAGAATTTGTGGTACTAATGCTGCTCCCTCTATTCTCATTTATAAGAAAAGAAAAAATACACACTTTTTTTCTTAAATATAAACAAATTTTAACTAATTTTACTTTATTTAATGATATATTTCATAAAATACCTTAACTTTAACTAATGTCTAACTTTTGGTTATACCATTATCATCTGCACTTTCTGTTTTACCACATCTTAGGAAGATTAGTAAGAGAATTAGTAAAATTTGTTATAGTTAATTTTTTCCCTTTGTTAAGTATCAATTTAATTATTTCTTTTGCTTATAAATGAGAACAGGTGTATTACTTTGTAAATGAACTCTTCTTGTAAACTTCTATCTGAACAAAAATGAATTCTCACTATTGTTTCTCTAGTTTTAATGACTGCAATGTGAATGAAGCAGAAGCTTACCGATGCTATAAGGGGGCATTGCAAATACTTGTTTTCAATATTTTCGACAGCAATATATTCTCCTTGAGACAATTTAAAGATATTCTTCTTCCTATCAATGATTTTCATGGCTCCATTTGGTTGCCACTCTCCAATGTCTCCTGCAATGATGTACTTGAATGTGAATTCTTTTGCTTACTTACAAATTACTGAATTTTGAATCCAGAACAACTATCAGAAGTGGACTTTAAGTCTAACTGAATCTTACAAAACCGGCTTGTAAGGTAAGGTTTATATCCACTTTATAAACTATTGAAAGGCCTCGTTTGTATGCATTTTATAAACTATTGAAAGGTCTCGTCTCTAATCAATGCGGGATCTCTAACAGCAACATTGCTTACCTGTGTGAAACCAACCATCAACCATAACCTCTTTGGTCAGATCTTCACGCTTGTGATAACCAGAGAACAAGGTGTTTCCTCTCAGACAAATTTCTCCACGTGCTACATCAGAGAGAGCATCATATTCCATCTCTGGCACAGATTCAAGCCTGGCTTCAATGGTTGTCATGGGAACCCCAACTGTTCCTATCATAGAATACACATCACCTATGGCTGTGAAACACCCAGCACAACTTTCAGTAAGACCTGCCACATCAAAGTGATAACAAATTAATATGATCATGCACATGTACACAATTAACATGTGACACTTATATTAAAATCATGCTAGAATTCTTTCATAGGATTGAACCATCATTTTCTGTTTTCTAGTTAGATAATTTTCTGAAAATTAAGTCCTTGATTCAGAAAACTTTGATATAATTTTTCTCCATGGTAGAAGATTCATATACCATACCATATCCTTGTGATAATGTAGATCCACTAGTGACTCTCATAAACTCTTCCACATGCCTAGGCAAAGGAGCAGCTCCTGATAACAGGATGCGAACACGTCCACCCAGTGCTTGTTTTGTCTATCATTAAGACTTATATTTTAGTATTGAACCAGAGTTTACGAAAAGAACACATGAAGTTAAAGTGCTATTATACCTTGTTAAACACAAGCCTATCGAACAGAGGTGCTGCTTTGTGTTGTGGAAGACCCTTCTCCAGATATTTTAACTTGCTGTCATTAGACTCCAAATTAGTTTACACACAAGCAGATAACTTCACACTAGAGTTTAATGATGAAACGTACTAGTTGTAAGCACACTGAAACAGTGTACTCTGCAGTGCTCCTGCTGAAGAAAGTCTGCTTTTGATACCTTCAAATGAAAAGAAAAAAGCTTATTTGTTGGATAATGTGGTCACACAAAGATAAGGATTTAAAAACATTGTTCAAGATCATGATTCTTGGTTTAAATATGGTAGTCACAAAACCAAAGATGATCAGAAGAAGCATTCTTGTTTTACCAGCACAGATACGATCAAAAACTCTAGGAACACCACAAAATATAGTTGGTTGCAGTGCCTGAACATCTTCCAGCAAGAACCTGACATCCTGCATGAATCAACAAGAAAAATCAAATGGAATCAAAACAGAATACTTAAAGAACGAACCAAAAACTAATTCCATAACGTGAATCAAAATCTTACTCCTTGCCAAAATCCTATTGATGAGCCCTTGGAGATGCAATAGGTCTCCATTATTTGATCATATACGTGAGCAAGAGGAAGAAAGGAGAAGTACACATCGTCTTCTCCTGCCTAAACATATTACAAAATTTTTCTTGTCACTGTCAATTATCAGCAAAACAGTTTTTAATTCAACAAATATAAGATATTCAACCTCATCTTCTCATTTTATTAATTTTAAATATGATTAAAACATGTACCACATTTCCCTCAGAAGTGATGAGAGTAGAATTACTTTTCTTGGCATAACGTGAGGAAAGTAATTGATTTTAGAACCACCGGGCCATTTATACAACCAATGTGCATATTTTTTCCTGACATTATCTTATATCAGAATTTCACCGTCCATTAATTGAAACATGATTGTGATTCGATTTTCTCATCATTGGGTTTAAGATTTTAAGTTGCCGTTTGAAAATCAGAGATATTTATCAAGATGGAAGCCAAAGAAAGATTGGAGTGGCATGGTTCCGGAGTCAATAGTATAATTTATATGTCATGAAACTAGTTAAGCTTCAAGAAAAAATGGTTCTTACCACTCTGTCTGTTAACATAATTATGTGGTCAACAGACAACACTTCAGCCATGAAAGCCTGATTCTTAATAACAACACCTTTGGGATCGCCAGTTGTTCCACTTGTGTACATTATTGTGCAAATGTCTGTCTTCTTTTTCGGTGGTAAATCCCAGTCCAGACATCCCTAGAACAAGGAAGAAAAGAGAAGATATTAAACTGTTAATAATATCTCAGAATACTCAGAAAAGATGATTCATGATTCTGATTTTGAACACCACATAGGCAATTGAAAAAGCAGTTTTAACATCTTACCAACTGGAGAAACTCTCCCCATGAGAAGCAGGATGCACCATGCTCCTCAGCTTCCTTCTTTTGTGTGGTTGAAACACTTCCAAAGCTCACAATAGCTACACCGATAATTAGAGCTCGGTCAGCATGGAAAGGAGTAAGACCCTTAATCTATGAGTAACTAAAACGTCAATGCTTCACTTACTTTTAAGATTTGAAGAACACTGCTCAAGACATGACAAAATCTGTTGAAACAGATGCTTGTTCATTAGGAAACTTCAAGGAATTCAATGAATAACTTGCTAATTGCAACTGTGTTCTATAAAAGACAGCATTGAAAAGGACTTGCAGTAGGCATGACATATTTTCAAGTTCAAAATATGGACCTGACTTTACATCTAAGCAAGTGGCTAATATTAACATCATATAATAGCTTATGTATATGTATATATATAATTCATCTAAATAGGATGCTAATCACGTTCTCATCACATAGTTTATCAGGAGACAAGACATGATCCATACTTGATAGCTGATCTGAGATAGAAATATGTTGAAAGTTGTGTGAAAAATATAGCAATTAACTGTTAACCAATGTAATGATGATCCTTATATAGAAGGCATATTTACTGGTAATGTCAAATATGTGGAAGAGCTAGAAAAGATAATCCTAGTGAATTTGAAGGTTCAAGCAAAGTCATATCACCAAATAATGAAACAGCAAAACTATTTGTCACACTCACACTAAATCTAGGATGACTAAGCAAATATGGTAAGACTAAAAATAGAACAATTCAGTGTTTTAGAAAATCTAGAAATAATAAAAGAAAACTGTGATCAAAGAACTGGAACATACTGATGGAATTTTTTTTTCCTGAACAAATGCAATTGAAACTTCAGCATGATTTATGATAAACTCCACCGCATTAGGACCTGGTAAGCATGCACCCAAGTCAAAGCCAAAGTCAATTACTAGCTGGCAGAATGACAGAGTGAATGAGTGTTGAGCAAGAGAAACTCTTTGATATATGCTCCAATTTGTGTCCACAAGTTCTTCAGAGGAAGTGTTTCAAATAGTAAAAGCAAAGACACTGACACAGTTGCTAAGTCAGAAAACACATACCAAGGGTGTCATATAAGGGAACATATGACACTGCACAGCTATTGCAAGCCTGCAAAACAGCAAAGCTGAATCAAGCGTAGTCCCATTGGAATAATTAACAAAGCCAATTAATTTTCCTAAAGATATCAACTAAATAGAATTCTCTTTTTTTATATGCAGCTTTCCATATTGCACTGACAGTGTAGATAAATTTTACATTGTAATTCAATCACAAATGTTTATGTAGAATAGTTTGCTGCCTTTTATGATTGCTAATTTAAAGTCATACTAATGATGGTTTTCGATTAATTGCTTGATGATGAAAAAAATTTATGGCACAGGAATTAAACTCTAAGATACCAGACTTTGTTAAATGAGAATAATATATGGTGATACTGAGAAAGTGCTATACCTCCATTGCAATGATCCATTCAGGGCAGTTGGATCCATATATGCCACAACGATCTCCCTTGTGATTTAAAACCAGTAGTTATATTATCAATTTCACATTATTCAGTGATTCCAATGCAATTATCTTGAAAGAGCAAGAAATGTTGCAAACTCACTGGATTGACACCACGGCTCCTCATGGCAGAACCCATTTTCAAGGCAGTATCATAAACCTCTTGATATGTTAGCCATGCATAGGAACCTACCTGTAAATTCACCCCCCAATGTTCTCATGATGTTTTTCAAAAATTTGAGAAAAAAAAATATCGTTTTTCCAATAATTTAGACTCTTAAAGCTATCCATAACAAGAGAACCTGTCCTTATTTCCCATACTTTTTTATGTTCCCCCAAGTTAGGTAAAATTGACATGTATGCATAAAAAGTCTAACAATGAATAAAAAGAGTGCTATTTTCATTAGTGTGTTGTGTCACCTTTTAATTAAGGGGACACAAAACAAAAATAGGAGATTTTAATTCAAAGTTCCTAAAAAATGGTGCATGGAAAGTTGATACCTTAGATTCTGTTTTTTGACGCCTACCAAGCATTTTACTGTTGGGGCTCCTCTTAACAGACTCCCTGCCAAATGAAGCACCAAAACTGAGTAAGAAGTGGCGTGTTGTTTTTCTTTTCTTACATAGAAAATTCCCATAAATAGCCATTTGATATGATCTTTACATGTAACTGATAAATTAAGAAATTATAGTAGAGATATGAAACAAAACTAGTTAAAAATAGTTAACAAGAAAATATACATAAAAATCAGTATTAGCAAAGTTAGATAAAAGTATAATAATGTTACTTCTTCATATGGGGCCAAAAAAAACACTAATCCACTCCAACTTTGCTACTCTAAACTGAGTAAAGATTAAGTAAGTGATCATAATGAAAAATAAATTAACTGTTGACATTCTAACACAGTCATGTAAGTGCATGAAATGCTGAATGTTAATTTTCTCATTTTACCCTCTAAAGTAAGCTACTCAATTTAGAAGAGATTTCCTCAATGATTACCATTGTCATGTTGTTGTGTGTCATAGACACATCAAAAAGGATAAAACTTTCCCACAAAATGACTTAATGCATCTGTTGATTATTTTTACTGTATAGTAACTTCATTTGATGAAAAAGAAAAGTACACAAAATTGTGTATAGTGACCTGAAGAAATCCCAAGGGGACTCCAAATCAGAAGGAACCTCCAAAAGACCATCTTTAGCATAAATGCTCCTATAGACAGGACCTGCTGATGGCTTTCCATCAGCTGCAGGCCTTCCCTCCTCAACCTTCACAGTGAAAGCCTCTGGCATTGTAAGATGGAAAGGAATGTGCAGGTGTGTGTCTCAGAAGTGTTTCTTGGGGATGATGATGATAATGATTAGTGATCTTAGTCACAAGTGGAGTTATATGTGAGCTAATAAAGACAAAGGGGTGTGGATAGATCAAGTTCTAAGGATGAAGAAGTGCATGTGAACCAGCAATGTGGGGGTTGAGCCAGAGCAATAAATTCAGTGTTTACTTTTGCTACACATTTTCTGAACAAATTTTTGTAGCTGGTTTATTGCTACCCTTTCAGCTCATATGTGACTTTTGTGTTTGCATGTTTTCAACAACACAGCCTCTACGAGCATTTATATTGGTTGCAAAAGTTTGGTGAAGCTACTCTTGCCTTTTTCCTAACAGACAAAATGGGAAACAAAAAACCAAACAAATAAAAGGGCATGTAAACTTTGGTTCTGATTAAAAAAAGAAAAATGTTTAATATATGCTCCTTTTTCTTTGTTTCTATATTTATGTTTTTGTTACAAAATTATTAATAGACTGTATTTACAAACTTCATAAATGAATAATGTGATTGTAAAATTTTACTTATAACTCAATTCACCTAATTTTTTTATTTTTTAATTTATTTGTATATATTTAGGATGACAGATGGAAAATAAATAGAACAAGTCACAATAGAATTGTAATGTTTTTGAATTTTTAGACTCTTTAAATATAAAGAAGTGTGTCTTAATTATATTATGACTTTTGTTCTATTCATAAATATTTTATCAATAAGAATGGATGTCTTCAAAATCAATGTCATGAGTTGAATTTTGGAACGTCATAATTGTTGAAGGAAATATTATATTGGATGATATCAATTATCTAACGACGACGAGGGAGTCTACATGAGCTAACTTACGATATAAAATTTTAATTAAATTTTTCTTATTTTTTTTTATTAATAAAAAATTGATACTTATACATAATGCATTTATGTTATTGTTAGTTTTTGAATATTTTTATATTATATTCTTTTATTTTAACTATTATGCTATTTATAATATATATTTTATTACTTTGCTATTATATTACATTATAAATTTAGATTTTGTATGCATCATATATTACATTATATGCATGGCCATTAATGACCACCGTCAAGCATTTGCCTTCGCAATAATGCATCCTCAAACTATGCATCATCATCTTCCAAATTTTGGTCAAATAACCAAAGTTCTTGAATGAATGCTTAGTTGGTTATGTCTTCTCAACCAACACTGCCACTTTTCGTTCAGTACTCCAGTCTTGAGAATTTCTTCAGCAAAACATGAATAAATACATGTATTCAATTTTACTATTTAACTGAATTATAACTTCGGTTTCTCTTTAAATTTTCATTGCTTTCTTTTTATAATTTTACTCTTCCCATTTTCAAAAATTCATAATTTTGTTCCATTCACTTTGCCCCTCTACAACTCATTATTTAAGATATCATCAAGAAATGACTTAATTAATTAAAATAAAGAGTGAAATATATAATTTTTAAAGTTATACTAAATTTGCATTTTTTTTAATGTAGAGATGAACATAAGGAAATTTTTAGAAAAAAAGAAGTTGTGTTTATGGCAAGAAAAAGATCTCCTTACTCAAAAAATGCCTAAGAGATTATTTACATTTACTGGGAATAAATAAGATATATTGACGATCCATTTAAACATATAACCATATAACAATTTCATTGAACTTATAAATTATCTATTTATATATCATATTATTATGATATAGTTGTCAAATAGTTATTTTTATGGTTAAAATATTGTTTTACAATAAACAATGACTAGAATGTGACTTGCGAGTTCTAAGCTGTGAGAACCTTATTTGTTTCACTTTATTAATTCCGAGGGCTATTTTTAGTCGAAAAATTAAATAGAATAGGTAAAAAATAACTAAATTAAAAAGTATTTAGTTGAAAATAAATAAGGAATAAAGTAAAAAAAAGTACTGATCACTGTTAGTCATTTTTCATTTATGATATTAAATTCATTATCACCATTTTCACTCTCTCATTCCACCAAACAACATTAAGCTTGGGCACTGAATTTATTTTTATTTGCTAGCTTTGTGTACCATGTTTTCCCATTTCTGCAAATTCTAAACAAGTTGGTAAAGATGGAGTGAAAAATGAAACCAGAATAGAAAAATGGTCAATGGGGCAGTAAACCACAAAAGAAGAAAAAATGTAGTAATTGCAAGTTAGTTGGGCAATGTTTGGCTAATGGAATAATTTTATGCATTCAGTTGGAAATTGGTGTGACAAACATTAATTTGGTGGAATATGATGCAATTGGATAAGATGTGAGGTGGGAAAAAAAAGTGTAACATTAATTTGGTGACCAAGCCACTCATAACTCATACCTAATTTTATGTGCTACCATTAATGTTCCATGTAACATTAATTACCAACCACAAGTGGTCGGTCATATGCCAATTTTGATTATAGAACTATAATTGTTGATTGAGAAATTTAAAAAAAAATTAACAACTTAATATTTTGTTAATATTATTGTGCCATGATTCTAATAATTATTATTTTTCTAATCATTATTTATAATTTTATTTTTTTTTAGTTCATTCATCATTTTAAGAGATTCAAATTCAACAAATTTTTGTTTAAAAATGTTTTTCAAAGTAAATATTTAGACTTGGTACATTCATAAAGTGGCTTAAAATAGATTGGATTCAACTGTTCAAGAGATCGTCTCTGACAATTATACTTGTTTGGAGTGGTAAGAGATAAAGGGAAGGAAAGGTGTGTATAGCAAAATCGACAACTGAGACTGGGCTTTAGGTTTAAAGACATTGAAAAAAAAAGTTAATTTATGTCTCACATTTTCTTCTTACACCCTTATTTTTATTTTTTTTCAAATACCCGTTTTGTTCTTTGCGATTTATATCTTTTTAAAGCTAAAATAACTATACTTTTGTGCTGCTCTCTATTTATGCATTTGAGCTCTTGGTTTTGACCCTTTTTGTGGCAAAAGATATTGTTAGAAATTAAGGTTTTGTAGAGGTTGAAGTTAGCTAACTTCTTCCAAGAATATTTGTTGTTTTTCTTCTTATGGGAACCTATGATGGGTTTTAGAGTGTTTTTAGATTGTCTAAAACATTATAGATTGAGCAACCCAAAAGATAAAATTTAAGTTTTAAATTGAGCAATTCAAAAAGAATACAAGTTTGGCATAAATAATTATGTGATGACAAAAATAATTATATGCTTGAAAGTTGTAACGATGATTATGTTTTAGAAGATCATCAATTTTTAAATAAGATATGAGATGAAGTTTATATAATAAATAGTAAAGATGAAATTCGTGATATCATTAAATGTGAGTTTAATATGTTAAATGATATTCTAGTGAAACTTTTACAAATAATGGTAAGTAAAATATCCTAATGTTATAATGTATGTGTAGGTATTTGTTAAATGGTATAGATGAAATTAATGATATTGTTATAATGTATGTGTAGGTATTTGTTAAATGGTATAGATGAAATTAATGATATCATTAAATGTGAGTCTAATATGTTAAATGATATTCTAGTAAAATTTTTAGAAGGAATGAAGTAAGTAAAATATCCTAATGTTATAATGTATGCCTAGGTATTTGATATGTGAGATTACTTACTTGAATGAGTTTGTGGAGATATAAGTTAAGCTTGGAGTCATTATCATGTTGAGGTATGATGAAACAAATGGACAATAAGAAAGACATAGGTCGTGAAAGATGTGAGAAATATAAGAGTTATAAAGAAGTTTTTCAAATTAATATAACTAAAACAAGAACAAGAAGTTATTGTCGATTTAAATTATGCGGTAAACCACTACATGATAGAGGTGGGTGGATTGTAAAGTTGTTATGTCAAAACTATAATTATGAACTCATTGATATGTTAGTAGGTCTCTATTTTGTTAACACTTAAGAGAACACAAAATTAACTTTCAAATCATAACGCTTGACTTAAGTTGACTCTAAAGCGAAGTAAATATTTTTTTAAGTTAAAAAGTATAAAATTATTTTTTAATTTATTTTTATATTATGTAAAACATATACATTGATTAAGTTCACACTAACTATAAGAATAGAATTGACTTAGTTAATGTTAAGTCTATGCTCATTTTTTAATAAATAAAAATATTTGTGTTAGCATACAATTAACATTGACTAATTTGAAGTTAATAGAGTTCACTTGTTGACAAGAACTAATAGAGGCTTAACAATTCTAATCAATCACTAACTATTTTTAACTGTTTTTAGTAAGTAAAAATAATATGAAGTGTTAGATTAGTGTAAATTTAGCCAAGCTAATTAAAATAAATATTAAAAATAAATAAGGTTAGTGTCCACCTAGTTAATATTAATCTTATTTATTTTTAATATTTACATTTATTTAATTTAGGATCAACTAAATATACGCTAACTTTATTTATTATATTATTTATTTAACTTAATGTTGATTAAGTTAATTATATCTTTAATATTATTTAAGTTACCCTTAACACTAACAACTTATATGTTTTTATGCGTAATATTTGTAAGACCGAATATACACGGTAAATTATTTTTAATTTAAAAGTTCATATTTAAATATAACCTATTTCATTAGTTAATTGTTATCTCTTACTCTTTTTTTTGTGTAAACTCATCACATTCATCTTTTTAGTCCACATTCATCTCTTTCACCTAAATTCATCTCCTTCATTTATATTTATCTCTTTCATTAATATTCATCTCCTTCATCTATATTTATCTTCTTTGTCCAAATTTATGTCCTTGATCCACACTAATCTTCTTCGCCCATTATAAAAAATTATTTATTTTTTTATATTTTATTTTTGTTAAAAATAAAGGTGTTGTATAACTTTTTGTAAATTACTCTTATTATTATTGACCACAAATTAAATTAATATTAAAAATAGATTTCATTTAATAAAGACTTAATGTCAAGTCAACTCTAAATTAAATAAAATATAAAATAAAAATGTTACTATTGTCTTGATTAATATCAAACTATTTTTAACTAAAAATTAATTAAGAAATAATAATAAATTAGTGTTGATTGAACTTTAAACACTATATAGAGTCAGTTTTTAAAAGTGTATGTTTATAAGTCAGTTTTTAAAAGTGTATGTTAATAAGTCAGATTTTAAAAGTGGATGGTAATGAGTTAGTATCCATGATTATTAAGTCCATGTACAACTCAAATATGACATTATTTATTAATTAGTTTAGACTTTTGATTGTAAATGTTAATTTCTGAGTGATACTAAATGTTAATTTTCTTGTAATGTAATTAATGTATATATATATATATATATATTTTGTTAATATTATTGTAGCATGGTATTAATTACTATTTATAATGCTATTTATTTAGTATATTGATCATTTTAAGAGATTCAAATTCACTCAAGTTTTTTTTTTTTTATTAATAGCCTGTCCAGTATAACAAATATTTACATATTTCATTTTTAATATAATTAGAAAGAAAAATATAACCTTACTATAAAAATTTTAATTCTATTATTTTTGTTTGAACACATGTTTGGTGTTAGAAATTAATGTGTGCTTATGAAAGGAGATACCCTTGAAAGGAGTTTTTTATCCTTTACTTTTTATTTTGCACATTAAAAATTCTTAGCGAAAGATAATTGCATATTAATATCAATTTTTACATTAAAAACTAAAGACTAAATGTACTTCATTACCTTAATTATTAACATACTTTAAAAAAAATTATCGAAATAAAATTTTTATATTATAATTGTGAATTTTCTTATTGTACTTGTAAGTACTTGTGATATTGAATTGCCTATTTATCCTATTTTTTCAAAAATAGGCTTTATAAAGTGACTCAAAGATTCAGCTATTGAAGACGGTGTTCTCTAACCATGATGCTTGCATCCTGGCTCACTCTTCATAGAAAAAAAAAAGTTTGAAGTGTTAAGAGAATAAGAAAAGAAGTGGTGTGAATAGCAAAAAACGGGATATGGACTTTGGGTTTAAAGGATAGTGAAAAAGCCAATTCGTAGCCAGTGCTTAATTTTGACATCGTTATTCAATCAGAATCATTAAATCTATACAAAACTTCATCAAACAAATTATACATCGATAGAGATAAAAAAAAAAAAAAACTTATATTTTACTAAAAAACAACCTCAAAAAGACCTAATGAACTAAGTTTCTTCATAAGTGAGTTAATCCCTTACCTAATTATAATTTGTACCACACTTGAATTGATTCAACATCACCCACACTTCTCAATTTCCAGTGAATTATTGTATGGTTGAGCATAATTTAATCCTTCTCAACCAATATATACACATCACATTTTTTTTTTTTAATTTACACAAATCCAAAGATTTAATAATATATCACATGAAAAATAAGATAAATAACAATATATCTCCTTCCAAATATCAAGCTCGCGAGACCAACGACCCCACGATGCCGGCGATAAGAGCGGTGGGATCACCAAGCACGGCGGACACCGCCACCTGCACGGCCACTCCGGCGACCTCACAGCACTTTTTCACCCTACCACCTTTTCCTCCTCTCCCCTTGTGGCAAGCACTCTCAACCAAACTCTTCAACCCCCCACCCTCATGCCAACTCTCCACCACCATCTCCCTCACACACGCCACATGCAAGTTATACCTCTTGCATGCCGACCGGTAGCTCCACCCCCGCCCCTTCTGCCCGCACCGGTGGCACGCCGACCTCACCGTCCGGTACAAGAGCAGCCTCACCTCGTTGCCGTCGTCACTGCCGATGACCGTGGGCAGCTTGGCGCAACAGGGGTGGAGGTCGAAGCCGCAAGAGAAGCAGTGGTAGAGGAAGCCCTTGACGGGCTTCTGGCAGGCGTTGCAGTAGCGGGGTGTGTCGCCTGGAGGGTGAGAGAGGAAGTGGAAGGAGCATTTGGGGTAGAAAGGGTGGAAGAGTGAAGGAGAGGGAATGGAACAGTGAGTGTGAAGGTCGAAGTCGCAGAGGGAGCAGCTATAGCGTGAGCCTATGCCCAGTTCCTTGCAGCCGTCACATTGGAACGGGGATTCGGAGTAGTCGAACGTTAGCTTGTGTTGTTTGTGGCTGAAGTGGGATATCTCGCTCAATTTCTTGGTGGGTGTTGTTGTTTCATGGTGATCATGATCATGGTGTTTCTGGTTTTTAGGGTTTTGGGGATTGGACTTGAATGAAGTGTACATGGTTAATTTCGACGTGATATGTTGATTTTGTTTTTTAGGAAAGCTTTTGGAGTGAAGTGGGAGCGTGGAAAACTTGTATATATATACACAAATATTTCGTCTGATACGTTGTGTGACTTCAAATAAGTTGAGATTATACTGTTAACACTAATTATCGTATTTGAAATATTATTCTGTATACTCTTAAATAATGTAAGCTTATTGGATATATCGAAATAAGTTTTCTACTTAAGAAATAAGAAAACGAGACTTTTATAGATGACGTTAATGTTCTAACTTGAAATCCGTTAATGTTGTAACTTAAAATATGTTAAAATGATATTGTCAGATCAATTATCGTATACGAGATATTGTTTATTTTAAAGCTTAGAACTCTGTCACACTTTTATTTAAAAAGGTATCTCAGAATATTAAAAGAATAAAATATATTTAAACTTTCTTTAATCTTGACTCTTAAAAGATATATGAAATTATTAAAATAATAATAAGGTTATATTATTTGTGTATTTTATTTAATCTCTTTTATATATCATGTATGGTAGGAGAGTAAACATTAGAAGTCTTAAATTTTGAAGGGCACCAATGAATTTATGAATGAATTTGTGGTCTTTGTTAGGAGATGAAGGTGATGGTGGTGACGGGGAAGATGAGGTGAAGGGAATCCATGCATGAAGAGAGAAAGAGGCAGACATAAGGCATATTATTATTTAGGTCATGTGCCCCACAAGAGAATATATCCCAATTTTTTCTTTTCTTTGGATGATATCTTATTGGATATATATTCTTAATTAACCTTAAACCTAATGTTTGAAAGATTATGCAATATATTATGCAATGACGCAAAGAATGAAAGCGTGGATGTCTAATCCTAAGAGGCATGACATGCACGCAACCTAAAGTTTTGAAAGAAGGAAAGAACGAAGGCATAAATTCTTTATCCCAATAGTTTAACTTTTATAGCTTCTAACTCTAACTACAATTCAATGTAGGCTTTTCATGAAGACAAATTTTAGTTTTAAAAAACTTCTTTACCATGAACCTAACACTTCTTATTTCTATGCCGTCTTGAAATTTTATGAACAATGCAAAGAAAAAAAGACATTGTTTTAAGTACGAAAAACAATTCTTAATTGTTACTGTATTAGACTACCTAATAATAAAAAAATACACAATTATCAATGTCATGTCATATTTTATTTTTTACCATAAATAAGTCTTTTGATGAGAAAAAAAAAAGTTGGTTTACCCTTCTGTCAACATTTAAACTTACAACTCCCTGTACACAAAAGAACTTGAAATATATTGTTATAGAAACTTTGAATTTTAGAAATATAAAAAAATTTCTAGAATTTTTTTTAAAAAATAAATAAAATATGTAGTTATTTTGAGTTTGAAATTTTAGAAATATTTAAGTTAAACAGTCATATAAAATTTTTGTTCTTTATAATAATTCTATTAAACTCAAAGAAGACTTTTTTATGAAAAAAAAAATAATAATAATTGACACGTGTCACAAAAAGAATGGTGTAAGCAGCAGGTGAGATAAATGATTGGAGAGAATCTATATATTCTACACTGTTTCTTTAAGAACAAAGTGAGAAGAATAAAGTAAACTAGCCGAACAAGAATAATTAAGAAGGTTTTTTTTCTCCCTCTTTTATCTATATTTTGACCATTATTTTCTTTTACCAATGAAACAAACAAGCATTATGAATCTTCCAGAAAGTGAGTAATTTGTTTTGATACTTACTTCATCCAATGGCACTTGGAGGAGAATCATACTAATTCTCGTATAGGTTGAAAGGAACTAAATTGTGGCAATGAAAAAATAGTAATAATTTCAATGCATGTTTATTGCTAAATTATTTTCGATTTTTTATATAGTTTTTATTAATTTAAAAACACCAATAATAACCAATTATGGTAGACTACTAATTGATTAATTTTATTACTAGATGACAACAATTACTTCTTGCACTCCTTCATTTGCTTCCTGTATTCCATCATATTTTTAAAATACTAGAATTATCCTTATGGATGTAAAAATACTTTGAAAACATTTTTGAGAATGCAAAATTAACACATAACTCATTTCTCGCACCCCTAACCAGTTATAGATTTCATTTTTCGGAAGTCATTTTCAGAAACCAATTTCCATAAACAACATAAACGAAATTAATATGTTAAGGATAACAATAACATTTTAAAAAGTTGATCGGTGCAGGAAGCAAATGTGAGGAAGCAGGAAGCAATTGCCTTTTCACTCTATCCTTTAAACCCAAAGTCCATATGCCGTTGATCGAATTTGCTATTCACACCTCTTTTTTTCTGATTCTGTTAACACTCCAAACTTTTTTTCCTTTTTTTTTTTTTTTTTTTTTTTCTCTGTGAAGAGTGAGCCAGGATGCAAGTATAAAGGTTAGAGAACGCGTTTTAATAACTGAATCTTTGAGTCACTTTATAAAGCGTATTTTTGAAAAAATAAGATAAATAGGCAATTCAATATAACAAGTACGATTTTAGTAAAATAAAAAAAAAAATCACAATAATAATATAAAAAATTTATTTCGTTAATTTTGTTTGAAGTTGGTTAGTAATTAAGGTAATTAAACATATTTAGTCATTAGTTTTTAATAGAAAAATTAATATTAAAATGCAATTATCCTAGAAGGAATCATTTAAGAATTTTTAATATGCAAAACAAAAAAATAAAGGATAAAAACTCCTTTCAAGGAATATCTCCTTTTGATAAGAACACATGATAATTCTTAAGGACCAAACATGTGTTCAAACAAAAATAATGAAATTAAAACTTTTGCATTAAGATTATATCTTTTTTTTTTTCTGATTATACTAAATATGTAAATATTTATTATTCTAAAGAAACTATTTATAGAAAAAAACCTCAGAATAAATTTAAATCTCTTAAAATGATCAATATACTAGATGAATAACATTATAAATAGTAATTAATATACTAAAAATGAAATATGTAAATATTTATTATACTGAACGAACTATTTATAGAAAAAATCCTCAGAATAAATTTAAATCTCTTAAAATGATCAATAAACTAAATGAATAACATTATAAATAGTAATTAATATCATGCTACAATAATATTAACAAAATATATATACATTAATTACAGTACAAGAAAAATTAATATTTAGTGTCAGTTAAAAGTTACATTAACAATCAAAAGATGATATTAATCATACATAGGGTCAAATTTGAGTTATATATGCGATGGGCTCTACAATCGTGAATACTAATTCACGCATCAACTTTTTGAAAACTGACTTTATGACAATCATCGTTATTTTTTAGTTAATTTTTATTTAAGGCAGTTTGGTATGGTCAAGTCAAACACTAATATTTTTATTTTATATTTTATTTAATTTAGAATTGCCTTGGCCAGATATTAAATTCATGTTAAATGAAATCTATTTTTAATATTAATTTAATTTATATCAGTGTGATCAATAATAATAATAACAATTTAAAAAAAATGTGAAAGGCCTTTATCTTCAAAAAAAATAAAACATAACAAAATAAATAAATATTTTTTATATGAAGAAGATTAATATGGATAATGGAGATAAATATGGTGAAGGAGATAAATATGGTGAAGGAGATGAGTGGGAAGGAAAGAAATTAATATAAGTGAACGAGATTAGTGTGAATCAAAAAGATGAATTTGATATCGGGAGATAGATAATAATTGAGCAAAGAGATATATCATCTTTAATTTGAGCTTTTAAATTAAAATAATTCACCATTTATATTCATATTTCCAAGAGTACATCCATAAATATAAGTTACTGTTAACACTAATTTAAATAAATATTAAAGATATATTATATTAATATCAATTTAATTAATTAACATTAACTTAAATAAATATAAATATTAAAAGTAAATAAGATTAATATCAAGATCCACACTAACTTTATTTTTTTTAATATTTATTTCAGTTAGTTTTGACTAAACTTACACTAATCTAACATTTCACTAATATTTATATTTATTAAAAATAGAAAGTGATGGATTAAAATTGTTAAGCCGACTCCATTAATTGTTATCATTAAGTGAACTCTATTAGCGTAAAATTAATTAATATTAATTTGATACTAACAAAAATATTTTTATTTATTAAAAGATTAACATTAACTAAGTCGATTTTATTTTTATAATTAGCGTCAACTTAATCGATATATTTGTTTTACATAATATAAACATAAACTTAAAAATATTTTTTTTGATTTAAAAGTTAATTTAGTGTTATCATATAGTGTTAACAAAATAGAAATGACTTACTAATATATCAATATTAATAAATTCATAATTGTAGTTCATAAACAAATATGTTTTTTTCATTACTCAATTGCTTCTTGCATTTCCTCATTTGATTTCTGCACTCCATCACATTTTTAAAATACTAAAACTATTTTTGGAGATGTAAAAATAGTTTCCGAAATTGATATTTCAAAATGAATATTAGGCTTATAAAAATAACTTCCAAATTTAGTTTTTGAAACGAATTTTGGGGTGCAAAAAGTGATTTCGAAATTTTTTTTAAATTCAAAAATGACTTAAAAAAACATTTTTCGAAATACAAAATTGATTTTTGGAAAACCTTTTCCATAAATATATTATGGAAAACCTTTTTTCATAGACATGGAAAACCTTTTCCATAAACATGTTATGAAAAATCTTTTTTGGAAACCCCAGTTCTAGATTTTGTTTTCCAAAAGTTATTTCTAGAAATCGATTTCCGCAAATAACTTAAACGAAATCTAGACCAACCCACACGAAATCAACCAAAATGCATTCACCTCTAACTAATGGAACTAAAACATATTGTTCTTCCAATTATATGCTCATGAATTCACTCTATAAGAAAGAGGAAAGTAAATAATTAATTGTAAAAACACACCAAGGAAAAGATATATTATACTCTACTTTATAATATTTATTAACAGGGTGACACTAAATTCTAAACTTCATCATCAAATTATAACTCCAATGTTTTTTTACTGCCTATACCTATTTAAGTATTGACTTAACACCAAATAGTTTAAAATAAAAATACATTTTTAATATAAATTTTAGCTAATTATACTTCCTATTAATTGGTTAAATAAATTTATATTATAATGAAAAATGAATGTATTTTGACCATGTTTTGGTAAATATTAAGGTTTAATGTTTAGAAGTGCTTGTAAGAGTGTGCTTTCAAATCCTTTATAATAATAATGAAATTGGGAGATATCTTATAGATTTTGCCAAAGGTGTAAGATTATTAAAGTTATTAGAATAACCCTAAACCCTTATAATAGAATTATTTTCCATAATTTTACTTACATATTTTGAAAATTTTCATTGTTGTGGTCTAAAGTTTAATTTTACATATGTTTTTTTTTTTTAGTTGATTCAATTATTTTTTTAAGGTAAAACAATTATGTATGTGGAATTAAAAATGTATAAGTTCAATATTGAATTGGTTTAAAATTAAAAATAATGTATGTGAAATAAAAAATTATAACGAAATACATAATTTATAAAAGTATAAAAATATAAAATGAAATAAAATCACATATTAAAAATTAAGAAAAATAAGTTAAAAAAGTTACCATAATTTTGAGGACATACAAAATATGAAACAATAAATTTTTTAATGTAATGGTCCCATGGTCTAGTGGTCAGGACATTGGACTCTGAATCCAGTAACTCGATTTCAAATCTCGGTGGGGCCTTTTTTTCAAATTAATGAATGTTTCATATACCAAAAACTTAACTAAACTTCAAATTAACCAAAGATTTGTTTCCATTTTCTCTTTACTTATTAAACTTTTAGGTTGTAAGTTTCTAGCACATTTTTATTAAATTCAGGTTTGTTAGGAATGAAGTTTGTTGAGCAAAGAATATGTCAAAAGAACTTCACAAGAAAAAGTGAGCCATACACTCCATCAAGTGCATACATATCTAGACACTCAATTCAGAGTTTATCCATGTGTGAATATTTAGCTCAATTTATACACTTCAGAAGGCAGGTTTCATTGCTCTTGTGAAGGAGAACTGGAGAAGACATTTAATAGACATAGATAATCCCTTTGCTTACAAAAGGACCACAAATTTAAATTTACAAACTCAAGCAGGCAGTTGCAACTTCAAGATGTACAATCAGAAGCTTCAAGAATGAAAACAAACTTTAAAAGAGACATACACAAAGAAATTATAGCTTCACGTTTACAAGAGAAGCTCAGAAAATTCTCCATTTTATTGGTCATAGACAGTAAATAGAAGATACAAACAACACAATCAGTTATATCAATTTCTTTCTATATCCTACTCTAAACATCAACTCTAAAACAACCAAAATGTCATCCAACCTATCTTCTTGTGATAGACAGTTAATAAGGTACTCAAAAGTATGCTCCTGGGGTTTCAGCCTATTTAAAACTCTTATTGGCTATCTCAAATGTAAATAACCAACTAAGCAGTAAACAATTAACATTGTTAGCCTATTCTACTACCTTGATTTTCTTACTAATTGAGTAGTAAAACACAAATATTGAAACTTATATTAAGACTAAGATCAAACAATATGCTAAACACAAATATATGTATCTTACAAAATAATAACAATAAATACATGAATAGGTATAATATTGTCTCAAAAGAATAAGTTCTAGATTCCTACACAAACAAATAGTCAAATGTCAGTATTTTTCAATATTTACAATACAAACCCAACTTTTCATGAATAATAAAATTTCATCACAAAGAGGAGCACAATATATGAATTGTCCTAAAAACAACAACTACTTGAATGCTGGTTGAGAAGACAAAATGACATCTTCAGTTGTCGGGAAGCTTTATGATTCTTTGTAGAACCACAGTTCTAGCTCTTATAATGTCTCTGCTACAAGTATCAGCTTGTACTCCTAAATCTTCAACATTCTTCATAAACACTCCCAACTTCTTCTTGATCTCCTCTATTGCAACCTTCACAGCATCATCCTCAATGGCAAATTCCACATTCTGCAATAGAGACTCAATTTCAATTTCCAGCCTATCAATGAGGATTCGGATATTGTCCAAGTCCTTTATAGCAACATAGGTGCCAACTTGCATGGAGATAACTACTTCCTTTTGTCCTTTCACAGCAGTTTCATAGTTCTTTAACATGGAGTCAATCCACTTTCCCATTGAACCAATTGGGATTGTACTAACAGCAGCTAGAATAGCTGCAACATGTGGAGTAGCAATTGCTGCAGCTACAACTGAACAGATCAGCACAGCAGCAACTGTAACTACAAATATCATACCTAATACCTTCCTCCAAGTATGAATTTGTTTTACTTTCTTATCTAGCTTGTTTTGTCGCACTCGCAACTTCTCAAGCATAAGTATCTGTTGATTGTAAACAGATTGATACATTTGGAAGAATTCTTCAGTGAAAGGGTCACCAGTTGCCTTGAAATTCTTCAATTCCTGTAATGTTCTTGTGTAACGCTTCTCTCCCAACTCGGTTTCCTCTTCAAACTCTTGAAGGGCCGCAAGAATAAACAATTGGCTATCCCTAGCCCGTTTCAGACACTTTTCCAATGCAGTACAGAAATCTAGAGTCTGCAAGCTATTATCAAAGTACTCCTCAACGAGCTCAAACAGTTCTTGGTTCTTCCATATATCTTTCTTACAGTTTAAGATCACCTTGACAACTTCCTGATTCATTTCCAGAAGACACTCTGTCACTTGTTTGAGAGACTCAAAAGAAAGGGATCGGACCTCAACTCCAACTGCCAGTGTATTGATGACTTTATTTGCTCGAGCTTTAACTGTGCTGTCAAAAGATCGCAAATCAGAGTCAAGTTCATAGGCAGCCTCATACGACCTCAATTCAGTTGCCATATCAGTATTGAAGTTAATTCCAGATGATGTTTCAGGGGTTTTCTTGCTCATGTGTCCCCCCATTTTGAAATGATCTAATAAAGAACAACAAAGATCCAATTCCAAATTCAGTACCTGTTTATCAGAAGAACAAAAAGTTAGTTTCACTAAGAAATTCCTTTATCTATTGGCAAAGTTGAAAGGTGCACAGTTTATGATTAGGGTGCACAAATAATCTTGACCTATTTCCAAAAAATTTGAGGGCAAATACAATCTATTTCAAACAAATCAACATAGCACACATGAGAAATCTTATCCTATCACAATCAACTTGAAACAAACCAACTACTGGATACACATGCTATCTCAGAGATTTGTCCCCATAAGATACATTACCATATTACAATCAATTTCAAGCAAACAAATTAATGGATTTTTTGTAGAATTTCACACATGAGAAACTTCACAGTGTCACAATCAGCATTAAACAAACCAATTAACAGAAAATATTTCTAAACCCTAACATTTACCCACAAATCACAATACTCCATGTTGCGAAGAAACGTGAACAGGCGAAGGAATCAAGAAGAACCACATGACAAATTTTGCAAAGTACAAACCTTTGAGAAGGATTGAAGAAGATAAGTATTTGGCTTCACCCTTTTGATCTATTTCTAAGAAGGGAAAACAAATTGAGATGCTCAATGTGGGAAATTGAGAACCTTGAAGACAACCAAAATGCTGTTACTTATCTACAATAAATTTGGGAGATTTGAGATTTGCACTAATGAATAACTTGCACGCATAAGATAATTTCTGCCCAAACGCGTGAAGCAAAGCAATGCACCTTCTCTCCCTGCACAGTGTTAAGATTTTGCTTGTTTAACGCGCAAAGACTCGAAGAAAAACAGTGACAAAAGTGAAGTAGCACAAGTCTAAACTTAGGACTTCTTGCAACAACCTAAAAAGTGAAAACAGCCAATGGAATCTTTACATATACTAGGTTTTTTGTTCAGACAAGTTTCTACATTAAAAGGACCCCTCAAAATTTTTTTTTATTTATTTTTACCCATATGACCAAAATAATTTATCAAGATAGATACTTTATACTATACTAATAAAATAATTATAAAAAAATATTTTTATTGGTTTTTTCTTTTGAATTTATCCAATTAAATATTTAGAAATCATGGTGCTTATAATTTTAAACCAATTATTATAAATGTAAAATATTTTAACCTTATATAATAATATAATAAAAAAGTATTTATATTGTCACGATGACACTTATTTTTCGAGTAAATTAAACAAATTTAAGTATTAATAACAATCTCAAAAGTTATTTTTCAACCATCCGATAATAAATTTAGTCAATAAATATTAAAATTTTATCTCTAATAAAAAAAATTAATAATAATAATAAATTAATAAGAAGAGTTTGAAAATTATTATATATGAAATTAAAATTAAAATAGACAGAATTAAACTCAATTAAACAAAGATAAATCAACTTTACCATAATCTTATCCTTAAAATAAAACAAAAGTATACTAATATATTTAATATCTTATTTTATTTTTAATATTCAATTAGATGTATATTTTTATTTTTTGACCAAACTTATAAGAAATTGATAAATTAAAACCAAAGGAATTAACCAAAAATTGTAATTAAAAAAAATAAATTCTCAATAAAGCATTACAAATAATAAGAAAAACAATAGACTCTTGCATGTTTATAATAAGATCATATATGAACACCTGATTATCAACATATCAACATAGATACAAAATCCCACGTAGTCATTCTACTAATGAAAATTTATAATTTGAACAGAAGGCACTAAGATCCTAAAACATCTTGAAATAAAATCTTAAAGCAATTCATAAAATTTCATCCCAATGAGGAGCACAATATATGAATTGTCCTAAAAGCAACAACTACTTGAATGCTGGTTGAGAAGATGACATCTTTAGTTGTGAGGAAGCTTTATGATTCTTTGTAGAACCACAGCTCTGGCTCTTATAATGTCTGTGATACAAGTATCAGCTTGTACTCCTAAATCTTCAACATTCTTCATAAACACTTCCAACTTCTTCTTCATCTCCTCTATAGCAACCTTCACATCATCATCCTCAATGGCAAATTCCACATTATGCAGCAAAGACTCAATTTCAATTTTCAGCCTGATATTGTCCAAGTCCTTCGTAGCAACGTATGTACCAACTTGCATGGAGATAACTACTTCCTTTTGTCCTTTCACAGCAATTTCATAGTTCTTTAACATGGAGTCAATCCACTCTCCCATTGAACCAATTCTGATTGTACTACTGGCACCTAAAATAGTTGCAACATATGCAATAGCAATTTCTGCATTCTGCAACATATGGAGTAGCAATTGTTGCATTAACTGAACAGATCAACGCAGCAATAACTATAACTATAAATATTCGCAACTTCTCAAGCACAAGTATTTGTTGACTGTATACATATTGATACATTTGAAAGAATTCTTCAATTCCTGTAATGCTCTCTTAAAGTACTCCTCAAAGAGCTCAAATAGTTCTTGGTAATTCATTTTTAGAAGGCACTCTACTTGTTTTGGGACACTCAAAAGAAAGGTATCTAATCTCCACTCCAACCGCCTCTATTTATAATTTTCTTTCTCTTCACGAAATTAATTAATTGATAATTAATTCTTACATGAATTATCCTTACAATTATTAGATATATTTTTATCTACAAAAGTTAATCTTATAAATATCTTCTTTTATAAAAATTTGTGGATTTTAGTTTTTTCAAATTTTTTTAATATTTTCTTTCTAAATTCTATTTCAGATACTAAATTTTAAATACGATAATATGCTGCAAAAATCAAATAAGAATGGAAGAGAATCATTTTTATAAAAAATCTGAAAAATTCCTTTACAAAAGATTTAATTAGATTAGAAACCCACATAATTCCTTAAAATAATTATAAACAAATAAATATAAAAAAAAATATACTTAAAATCTAAGATTAACTAAAAGAATCTCAATTAAAGTCAAATTAATTCAATTTGAGTAAGTTTTATTTAGAAAAATAAATTTATTCTATTTAAAAATATATATATAAGCTTGGATCAAATGATTTTTAAGTTGATAAGTTGTTATTCTTCTCATTTTTAATTCCAAAATAGTCCTATGGACTAAGAGAATGGATGGATTGAGTCTTACAAAAACTCATTACAAAAATATTTAATTAATTTGACTTTATATTTTTTTTATTATTTATATTTATATTAAAAAAATAGAAATTTTTTTGTATAGATTAAATAGACACGCCATCTCATCACATAGAATACTTTCTTGACAAATTATGGAGATTGTATTAACTCAGTTCTCACTTTTTAATCCTTCAATTTAATGCTACCAGTTTCATAACTCAAAATTAAATATGATTCACTTTTTTAAATTTTTAATTGAAAATTAAATAAAGTTTTAAATAATAAAAACTTAGAGACTAAAATTGTGAGAAAAATGTTAGAAATCAAGATAAAGTATAAGGATCAAAATAACCATCAAACCAAATAGTAAACACACTTCTCTAGTAATATTTTTTTAACTTATAACATAGAGTTAATCTGTTTGTGTTTATTTTAATAAAATAAATAAAATTTATACTTTTTTAATGTTAATCTAATTTTAAAAGAAGTTGCTTTTTTTTAAGAAGTAAATAGTAAAATCTAATTGTTAGTGACATAGATACTTAAGTGTGTAGACTTAAACAAGATAAAGTAGATAAAAGTGGGAGATAAATATTAATTGAGTTTAAGAATGAAACCAACAAATTTAAACTTATCTTTGTTATAGTTTCTCAACTAATAAAAAGTTATATTAGTCATGAATTTTAAAGTAATTATTATAAAGTCAACAAATCATGGTCATTTATCATATATTGATTTAGACTTTTTTAATTAATTATTTTGAGAACAACTTGCTTGATCACTTATTGTGAATTATTAAATCTTTTATATTTATCAAAGATACATATTTTTATCTAAATATTGTAGTTCCTGGCAAAACTTTTAACTATGCACCAACCAAAGGAAATTTTTAATATACAATTAATAAAAATGCACTTTTAGTCATCAATGTCACTAGAAATTGGTTTGATAATTTTATATATTAAAAATGATATGTTAGAAATTATTTTGATAATTTTATTATTGTTATTATTAATGATTTTGCTTCTGAACATCTTTCTAAAAAAATAAATAGTTTAATAGACATAATATAACGATTTCGTAAAATGTTATTTTAAGACTTAAGATAGTAATGTATGACTTCCTAACAAGAACATTTTTTATGATAATTTATATATTTTACTTTGTACATGAAGATTATAGGTCATGCAACAATTTTAAAATTAGAAAAATAAGAGTTGATTTAGAAAATGATAAAATTATATTACTTACGAAGTATAATAAGACATATAACTTTAAATGAAAATATACATTATTTTCAATTTTTAGATATATGTAAAAAATATTCGTTGATTTGTCTAGACTCGGAAATTCAAGAATGCAATAATAGATGTAGAAAGAAATTTGTAAATAATACCAACAAAAAAATAAATAAATAAATAAATCCAATAAATATTTTTTTATATTTTTTAAAAAAAAAAAACTAAAAGAAGTTGTACAAAAAGAATAAATGCAAATATAAGTTACAAAAAGCTCATGTAAGCATTATTTCCGATTATAAATTTTCAATTATCACTTTATATATCTATATAAGATATCTATATAAGGAAGCATAATATGCTAGAAGTACTAAGATTTCATAACATAATAGTCCATCTCACATGCACATAAAAAATTGGTAAAAGGCCTTAAGTGATATAACTATAAATTGTATCACATTTTCAAAATGTAATATAGTACCTTTTTAATATTATGATTCAATGATTTGGATAAAATTATATTGAATGGGTATTATATAAAAGAAAGAAATATTTTTTTGAAATATTGCACCTAATTCAAAAGTTTACATAAAATATTGTAAAAAAATATTAAAATACAACGATGGAATTTTTTTATAAAAAAAATGGAACTTTTTATGAACCATGTGAAACTACAATAAAAAAAATGTAAAAGCTGTCACGGAGAGCCATATGTAACAATTATGTTGTTAAAATGTGAGAAATTAAAGTGTTTTTTTTTCATATAATAATAAGTTATGGGGCTTATTTTTATCTAGCTAGTGTATTTTCAAAATGAAATTATTGAAATAGATAAAATTAGAAGAAAAAAATACAATTTCATTATAAAAAAAATTGTATTTATAAACATAATTTCTTAAAAATAACTAAGTAAAATTTCATTCAAAACATAATTTGATATTTACTATTATTATTATTATTATTATTATTATTATTATTATTATTATTATTATTATTATTATTATTATTATTATTATAGAATGAAAATGGCATGAAAAAATACATCTTCAAATGAATAATGAAACTAATAACGATAGTATAATTAAAATTATAATAATGCTATCATCATGATTTTTATATTATAATTAATACTACAATTATTAATTTGTTACTATTATAATAAAATTCATATGTAAATATTAATAATAAAATTGACGTTCTACTTAAACACTTTAATTTTATTATTATGAGCGGAAATACAGATGTTGGTATACCTATCCACATTTTTATTCCATTTTATAATTATACATGCATATATATATATATATATATATATATATATATATATATATATATATATATATATTAATTTTATTTTATATGATTTTTTATTATAAAAATAATCTAACTACATATATAATTTATTATATAGTGTATTGAATTTATATTGTAATAAAAAATTAATTATATAGAAACAAATAGTCTAAAATACTGAGATATTAATTGTGTATAAAATCTTGGCAATTACTTTGATCTTAATTTAGGTAGACTTTATTCTCAATGTTAATTTTTTTTAAAAACTTGTTTTCTTTTTACTTGCACTATGTTTTAACTTTTTTTAACATTGGGTCCTTTATGGTAAATTTATATTGTAATTTTAAAATATTTTTAAAAATAAAATGAAAAAGATAATGTATATTCATTAAATAAAAAAAATCTTATTTGTATTGTTATACATAATAATAAAATTAATACGAATCATCTTTTTACTTTAATTTTGTAAACATAAAAATTGAAATTGCACACCCCAATTTGAATAAAAAAATCTATAATTAGTTATAGAAGCATATCCTCTTGTCAACTTTAACATAAGATAAGCAAATTAGAATAATGTGCTCTCCAAAACTCTTCACACATCCTAGTTTCTTTCTTTTCTTTTACTAAAGAAAAAAATCTTGATAAATAAGTTTTCAATATCCTTTTGAAATTTAGAGCCGGTTTCTTTGTGCTTATTTAAAAAATATGTTTATTCAATTGAATAAACAATTATTTATTTTTTATGTGCTTGCTTAACCTACTGATTTTAAAATTAAGTGATTTTCAGTTTATATCAATAAATAATTCCTATATGCTTCTTAAATAAATAATATTTTTAAAAAATACTTATTTTATGTTTAAATAAATAAACTTACCTTAATATCTTGTCATTGGTATTTGACATCACAGATTTTTCTCCAGCTATGAAAAATTGAGGTGACAAAGCAATATATCTGACATAGATTCACAATCAAACAAAGATTACAAGCAAAAACTAGACACATAAAGAAAGGGATAGAAATAGAAGCAACAAAGAGGCATGAGCTTGAACATTCAAAATCAATATGGACAGAAAATTTTGCACTTGAGGAAGTGCACTTGCACATATAACTGAAAGCAATAATAATTTCTTTCCAATGATTCAGTTACCAGGAAGACAATGGATACTCTACAGCAGAGAAGAGTTACTGAGAAGTGAACTATTCTTCTAACTTTTGCTTTAATCTTCCCTTCTTAGACTTCTTTAACTCCCATGGTGGTAGGCACCCTTTATAGTGAGAGTGCATAAATAATGAAGACATTGAAACTTCCTTCTGAGGGATTGAGATTGATGACAAGCAACTGAAAGCAGTTCTTAGTCTTCTTTTCTCACTATCACATGCTTGAAAGTTGGGATCATGCTCAACAGTGGAAGTTTTAAGAGCATCAGGGAGTATGCAGTTGCAAAAGGAACCTGCAAGGAGGACAAAAAATTTATGACTAACAAGTTTTAGTGTCTGGAAAGACTACTATTCTACTCAGATGACTCTTTGCTTCTATGAAATGTTTAACACATCTAAGATCCTAAACCAAGATTTTATTGAACCAATCTTCACACTATTCTTGTAAATGTTCCATTTCAGGTCATTTGACTAGTTCAAGTTAAACTATTAACACAATGCCTTTTAGGTTCCAATTGTTCATTGCTTTCATACAGTCAAGAAGAACTAAGATCTAATGCATCTGCTTTATTGACAAAAGAAATTATACAATCTGAAATATAAAAGAATGGATCTGGAGTTTAAAAAACATGCTGCATACCTATTCTTGCGAGACGATTGACCCATTTTGGTATAGAATTGCCTGTTAGCTTGTAACAAATGTCCTCACAGAAATGGTTGCAATTCTTGACAATCAAATGATAAGCATCACCATTGTAATTTGCAGACTGGCGTTCCATGAACTCTCTAATCTGGAAAGGATCTAAGCTAGTAGTTCCCATGAATATGGACTTCCTAAACTTAAAGCCAGGACACTGCCGAGGTTCAACCTCAAAGACACCACTTGTTGAATAGTCATGGGCTCCAAATGCATATTCTACTCCATAAACTGTCAGCACAATAACTCCATTTAGAAAATTTTCAGGGAATCCATAAGTATATTCTTTCTCCAAATAGAGCTTAAGCCATACATATTCACAGATACAAGTGATATGTGCATGCATAGATATTAGATACATAACCCCTCTCTCCAAAATATGAAGAAATATCAATTCATTATCATCTAGGAAAACTCTAGGCACATATTCTTTTCTAAAATAAAGAAATAGTTTTGGATTTATTTGAAAAGGTTTTAACTGTCAGCTAACCTTCAACACCAGAGTGAAAAATACCAATGCCAGCCCAATACATGTAGCCATTTACTGTTGTCAAGTCATACACATTGAGATAGACAGGTGTATTCCCTGGTATGTTGCCAGCTGATTTCACTTTAGAGAATATGCAGAAGGGGGTCACCGATTTGTCTCTAAGACGAAGACGCACAACAGAGGGCCAACCATTTTTGAAACCTGATTTCATTGTATGAGTGAACCCTGGAAGAAGTCAATATCTATTTTCTACCTGCATATATAAATACCAACAAAAAATCATCATTAAAACTGAAAGAGTGCTATTCTACTCTAGACTGAATGCTTTTACCATTGAACTAGGTATTCAACTGATAATTATGTATTACAATAAAAGAAGTGGATGAAAATTGTTTTTTCTTGAACACATGAACTGAAAGAAAATGAATCTCTTTGACCACATAGTTTTCTCCAGATAACATCATTTACCAATCTTTTGTATCTCAATATGAAACCACATGACATGCATTCTGTTGCAATAATACTTTCACATACATGCCTTCCATTCATGACAAATGTTCACAACACTTTCTAGAGCATGGACTAGACTTGTTTTTCTACCTGAACCAGACTAGGCTTTAAAGATTTGGAAAAATGCATTAGTAATCAAACATCCTTTTTCCACATCTTTTAATCAAATTGACATCAGTAAACATTAGAGTTGCCTTCTACTTACTGAGCACAAGAAGGTAAAACTTTTTCTTCATTTTCGTTCATTGATTCTGTTTGCAATAGACATGAACAAAGAAAATAATCATTTTTGTTAGATTATCTAGTTTAAGGTTTGTTTCTCTGTTCTGTCACATGTCACTTTTAAGACATGCAGCAAGGAGGAAATTGCAGGGCAAGAGACCAAATATAACATTCAAACATTGAGACATGCACCACAATGGACAGAAATAATTAGTATCAGGAATTTGTGCTAACCATGAAATTTATATTTATTTGTGTTTACAGACATATATAGATATCAGTTAACCAGTAACAATTTAAAGGATATTACAACAGCAACAAAGCCTTTTTTTCCTCTGAGTGGCATCACGTAAATGAATTAAATCGTGCCTTATTGATCATTATGAAATCATATCTATAGACAAACCATTAACTTTATATCTTTCTTAATGGTTTTTCACTTGTACGTTTTCTTAGTCTCTCTATACCTCTACTCTATAGAACTACTTTCCATCTAAATTTGCACAGATATTTTGAATTTGTTTGGACAAACATCTCCATAAACACTTCCAGAAAAGAAAACTAATAAGAAAAAACGAAAGTTAGTGTCACCGTAAGATAGAATTAGTTTATTATACACAAGTTAAAGATAAGAAGTTAGAAAAGCTTTATGGTAGAGATCTTACAAATTAGCTAATACGCAAACTAATCTTAGCTCACTGAGAAACTCATCCTATTTTTCTTATTTTTCTTTACTAAAAGTGTTAATGGAGAAGTCTGCCCAAACAAATGCCATAAGTCATCTCCACACATGTCCAACCCACCTAAGTGGAGATTCTCTCATTTTCTCTACAATAGGTACTGCCCAACTTTTTCTCCAAAGCATTGATTCTCAATCCTTTCTTGTCTAGGATGTTCACTCAGCCAACACAATATTCTCTTCTGCCACATTTAGCTTAATTCTTGTTGCTGTTGGCTCCCTTTGTGAGTGTTAATGCCAAGAAGGTATAGTTCTGGCTTAAAGGAAAAATTGGAGATATCATCTAGCTGGTTAATTGGAGGCTTTACTTGTCCACAAGGTGGTGAATCTTCTTCCTACTTTCATTTAGGAAGTGGTCCCATTTACATGCTTTAAACAAAATGATATTAATGAGTTAATAACACCAACAATAATGTTCAGTTGAAATGGAAGAAAAGAGGATCTCTGAGGTATAGATAAATGTACAGGAACAAGTATGAGTGTGGTGAATCTGGCCAACATTGATGGACCAGACACTCAAAGTGAGCAATTTCAACATATTGGTCAATAAATTAAAATTAAGTTGAGTAATACATAAAACAGAACTCATTCTAACCAATTTAAAATAGAGTAAATGGAAATCTTCTGGCTGACAATAAAAAATGTGCCTGAATCTGCAAGGTCTATTTTATAGATCTATCATGTCTTGTGCGGTTTATGAACATTATATGGACATTTAATGTACTTCTATTATGAACAGCATAAAATTCAGCAACATAACGAATTGAGAAGAGTTATCAGCTAGAGAGATCTTCCATATTGAAACACCATAGCAGCTCCTACTCATCTCTGAAAGCCTCCACAAGACTCTCTAAAAATAATAATAGTAGTGTTTTTCAGTGCATTAAGTTTGAGAAATATTCTTAATGGGAAGACCATCATTGTCCAAAGGTTATGCATTGCCCACTATACCTGATATTTTTACATAAAGTCAGTTTTAGCTACTAACTACTTTAATTGTAACCCTTTAGGACCACATATGCCTTATTATCTCTTGACTCACTGCACACTATGAACCCTGGTTAATCTTAACAAACTTCACTTCTTGCTAGAGATCCAATCCCAACACCTTAACCAACTAAATAGTCTAGAGGCCTAACCATGTTTTAACCTTAGGTTGTAGGAGGTTGTCCAGGCTTTTCCATGCTTCAACTAAGAAACCATAACATTTGACTTTGCCTATGTGTTTTTGGAACAATCACAAAATTTATGGATGCAGTAACTAGTCAGAGTATGGATGTAACATCTACAATATTGACATTATAGAATACAGACAAGAAGTAAAGGGTTATATTTGAGCGTTTTCATAGGATATAAAGTGAATTTGGAGCAAATAATACTAAATGGAAAAAAAGTAATTTCAAAATCAACTCCAATCTGACAACTAATGTAATGTAACAGATACATATAAACAACCTCGTTAAGCCATCCCAGATTCCACAACAAAATGCCAATAACCATTTTTTCCTTTTAAATGAAGCCAAATGATGGATTCATAAATCATAACATGTTAAAGTTTTCCAAGAGGAAAAATAGGAGCAAAATGATGAGTAAAGTTTACATCTTGGAATATTAATAACACAACTGAAGATCTAAGTGGCATCTGGGTCAACTTCAGTTACATGAAAGTGGTGGGAGAAAAATTTAGCAAAACACAAGGGAGAAGAAAAACAGCAGCCCACAGATCAGATTCCAAAACCAAGTAAAAAGAAAAAGAAAATAGACAAGGGTATGAGCTATGAAGTAGCTGATCTTGCACAAAACAAAAGGGAAAAATAAAAGAATTGAGCTTTAAACAAGGAAGGTGTGAGTGAACAAAGTGGACCAACCAATGCTAGGAACATGGAAAGAAGAGAGGCACAAACAAACCTTTTACGTAACAAAGGGTAGCTGAAAGATGAGAGGGGGAAGTGAAAGAGTCCTTCAAGTTGAAAGTTTGAAAGAGGCATTGGTTGTCTGAGACAGAAAAAGAGAAAGGGGGAGAGAATGGAACAACGTTTGTGCCTGAAACTCAGACATTGGCTTGGTTCTGACAGAAGTGAAGGGTGTGCATGAATTGTAGTGAAGTTAGAGTGCAGACACAAAAACTGGTTTGTCCGTTTTTGGTGCCTAATGAGGAAATGTAATAATTCATAAATAAGCCATTTTTTTTTTGGGAAAATGGTAGCAAGTTCATGGGTGGGGTTGCTTTGGGTTCATCAAACTCATTTTCCAATTCAATTAATAATAGCGGGTTGGATTATATTCAATAATTGGGTACTCAAAAATAAAATAAAAGAATTATTTTTTGTTAATTCATTTTGATAACTTCAAATATTTATATTATATGCATATTTTATTAAACATGCATTTAGACAAATTTAATCAATTTTAAATTTAAAAATTTTATGCAAAAATGTCTTCATCTGACATTCTAATTTCAGTTTGTACTAACATGATTTTGTATTATGTTTGTTGGTAGAGTTCTATGTTATACTTATAATTGTTTTTTCTCGTAACAATTTTTTTTTCATATAACATATTATTGAGCTTATAGTAAATTTATTATGAGAACAAAAATGGATAGAAGCTTTAAACATGACATGAAAACCTAGAATTTTCAAAATAACTGTTTAGAAAAATCATAAATGAATTATTTTTCAAAGATCCTCTAAGAAATACATAGATAAGAGGATTAATATAAAAAAATGTTTAAGCGGTACAATTTTTTTAACTTTTATTTTTTATGATTAACTAAAATTTTTTTAGTTTATGATATCCAAATCACTATTCAACTCAATAAATAATAAATTAAAATTAAATTATACTCAAGTCCTTTAAAAAAATAGATAAATAAGTAAAGTAAAAGAAAAAAAAAGCAAGAAACAAGGAAAAAGTGAGAATGGTGAAAGAAATTGTGTTCAGATTTGACACTTTGACATTGACTGACATCATGGCATTGCTTTGAAAGATGGAATGATAGATTTCTCTCTCTTTATTCACCTCTTTTTTCAATAAGTTCATTGGTAATACAAAAATGTTTTTTTAAAACAAATAGTTATTTACAGTCATTTTTAAATTTTATCCATATTTTATTATTTGTTTGCATAGGTAAAAGAAAATGAGTGTGTGAAAAAATTAGAAACAAAAAAGTATGTTATTTAAAAATTCCAAAAGAAATTAGAAAATATTTCATTAAAATAATAATACTTTTTGTGTATAATACATGTACTTTGTGCTTTTTGTTTGTATGTACAAGTTATAATAAAAAGTAAGGATCCCACACGTTGAAGAAACAGCTGGAATATGATTAATATATAAAATATATGCAATCGTCCTTTTAGTAATATCTTATTCTTCTATCCTCCACATGGTGCAGGGAATCCTATGATGGAAAAAAAAAATACTCTTTTATAAATCAAATTTTAAATCTTCAAATGCTAACAGCCTCACCATTTTAAATACAATCGGGTTCTCAATAATTCAACATTAAAATGCATAATTTATTTCTATTACTTTTTTCCTGTGTTTATGATATTTTATTATGACCGACACAAATGAAATAAAATAGGCTAGGGTTATTGATTTATTTTTTTAATTTTAATTAATATAATTTTAATTATTAGAATTTAGCAGAAGTCTAATCCACCATTTGGTTCATTTAAATTCAAAAACACAAGGTTACCAAGGTATCCTATTTTTTCTATTTTTGCAATAGTTATAGAGCTTATTCGGATCCAGCATCTTTTTATCATGATTTACTATAATAGATAAAATTATAAAATAAAAGTTGGATAACTTTTTTTATTTTATTATTATTATAATTCTTTTTTCAATCTCATCTCACTGATGATTACGTTGATTCATTTAAGAAACCAAAATAATAGATAAACTCTTTAGATACATTATCTAATCTCATTTAGAATAACCTTTTAAAGTTATGGAACCCTTTACATAATTTTTTTCTTTCTTGTGAAAACATTAGAAGTTTCTATATTTGAGAATATTAGAAGTTCTTTCATGTGAAAATATCAGAAGTTTATTTAAATTTCATAATAATGTAATAGGATACGTAATACATAAAATATGATAAAATATAAATACGATAAATATTAATTACATTTAATATCTAATGTACATCGTAATAAAGATTCAATATGGTAGAAATAATGATAATGATGACAATAAAACATAATTGTGGTAGTGTGTAAGATTTAAAAAATAGTTATAATAATAATATAATTAAAGTGATATTTAAATATATTATTATTAAAGCAAAAAATTTATACAAATAGAAAATCAGTTATTTAGATTTTATTTTCACATAACTATCATTCTTTTATAATAAATTTTATTTATTTTTTCATCTTTTTCTATATTTATGACTATGTCTTGATTATTATAGGTCATTTTTATACTCTTAGACAATGATTAAAGTAAGGTTGTTTGATTAAAAGTTTGTTTAAAGTGAGTTTATTTTTACTTTTTTATCTTTTAGGATATGTTTGGATGAGAGGATAGATTTGAGGAAATAGATTTGAATAGATTTGAGATAAAAGTGTGTGTAAAGTTTGGTTGTTTGGATTAAGGAAAAAATAATAAGATTTGAGTGGAAAGTTTATAGAAGTTTGCGAGTGATGTGATGTGTGTAATTAATAAAATAAAATTTTAGTAGACGAAAATTGTAAATTAATTTAAAATTATAAATAAATAATTTGTTTTTTGTGATTAATAAATTATTATTTTTCTTGATAAAGTTATAAGATTATTAATTATTTTAAAAAAATCAAATTATTATTATTAATAATATTATTATTTTATTTATTTCCAATATTATTAAAATTTCTATTAATATTTTTTATTGATATTACTATTATTATTTTTATTATTTTAAAATTGTATTAAATTTATTATTATTTTAGTAATTATTAATATTATTAAGATATATTATATAATTAAATATTTTTTAATAAATTTATTTTAATTATTATTATAATTTTTTTAATTTTATTATTATTAATTTTACTATTAATTTTACATTCTTATTAAAAACTAATATTATTAATAATAATTATTATTATATTTATATTTTATAATTAATTATATTTATTTTAGTATTATATAAATATTAATATTAATATATTAATAATTAAATAAATTATATAAAACATTCATAAAAACCTCGAACCCCTTTCCCTCCCTTTCCCTCTCAAATCTTCGCAAATAGCGAAGATAGTTTAAAAAAACATATTTGTCTCGTTTTTCATTTTTAAATGATATATTTTTTCTTGATTTTTCAACTTTCCTTCCTTAGGTTTCGTCACGGCAAATCTGTGCTCGGTCCAAACGATTCCTTAAAGTTAGATTGAATTTCTTGTTTACATAGGTAGATTGTGTTTGCATGTATTTTTTTATCTTTAGGATTAGTCTTTGTTAGTCTATAATCCTAGGAATGTATTCAGATTGTTTATAAGAACTTTGTGGTATAGGTTAGAAGATTTGAATGTGATGGTGGCTTAGTTATAGATTTCATTATTACTCTTGTAGGAATCGTTGATGATTGAGATTGAATTATTGGACTGAGATTTTATTTTGAGAACCTAGAGATAGTATAGTTGATAAAATTGGTATATATGTGTTATTTTGATCTAAAGAAGTTCTTTGATGATATTTGATGATAAATTGATAGTATTTGATGTTGTTAGATGGTAAGGTATTGTGAAATTTTGGTTTATGAACATTTAAATTTGTGTGTTCTAAGTGCAAGCGTCGAGCACGGCTATTTGGCACAAGGTGCATTTCGTAGAGGGTGCTCTCATATTGGACTAGCACTACGTGCCATTTACCCAGGTCGGGTGCAATTCAAGAGTTTTGCTCTTGGACCTGGTGATGTCGAGCGTCACCCTATTTACATTGGGCACAGTCTTCCTTCTCTTTTTACTTTACATGCACTTATTAGATTATTTTTCTCAAATATTTATTAGTATTAAATGTTGGTCAATATGTGATAGATTTTGTGGATTCAAGATGAAAGTTGTGAATAGGTACATATTTATATATTGTCTTAAGTTGATTGACATTAACGTTGTGCATGATATGTGATATATGTTTACGAATGATATTGATTGGTTATCGAGAGATAGTATCTTAAGGAAATGAGATACACGTGTTGAGATTGTTTAGGATGTGCATTATCTAAGGATTTGATGAATAAGTAGGTATCTTGACTCTACTAGTATATTGAAATCATATAAATGAAGATTTATCATGTAGTTAGAGTTGTAGGAAGTTCATATGACTACACTACAGTACGAAAAAAAACTGATTGAACCAGATCATATGGATTAATCCTGTCATATGAGATTGATATGATTCATATATTGAGGGTTGTGTGGATTTTGTAGTTGGAAGTTGTATGACAGATGCAAACCTCTTAATCTAATTTAATACACGAGTTTTCTAGAACTTGAGTCAAGTGCTATGTATGTTGGTTAGTGGATTTTTAATTTGTGTAATGTTGAACTTAAGTTGATTATAGACACTTAATTTGTTATGATATATGTAATGGATAAAAATTGGAAATATCATATGTATTAGATTTTATTAATTGAAAGAATTTGGTATATTGAAATTGTTTTAAATTGCTAGTTTAACTTTATTTTTGTGTGGTTTTTCTTTGTTTTAAAATTTGTGATGATTGTGTGTTAGACAAGAGTAGATGATGTTGTAGTTAGTGATGCTTAGATTGAATAAGATGTTGCTTTAAATCTTTATTTTGATGAGTGTTTGTTTTCATATTTGTATAATTTGTAAATATCCTTATGTAAAGAGATACATTTTGATACTCTTATTAAATAAATTATATGTAGGAGTTGTAGTTAAGAAATAAAATTTTATTGATATTATAGTAGCGAAAATAACTAGTGGCAAAAACTAATAACAATACTAATGAAGATGATATTGTCAATAATGATAATGACAAGAATGATTACGATAACAATGATAAAATGATGTTCTTTTTTACAATGATGGTAATGGTTATTCTTGTGATTTTGGCGAGAATGATAATGAAAGCATTAATGTTATTGGTGATGCATGAGTGGTGATTGTTATATTGGAGATGTTAATTACGATAATACAAATGATGATGATGATGATGGTGACAATGATAATGGTAACACTGATAAGACATTAATGTTAAAGGTGATGGAGAAGTGGTGATTGTTATGGAAAAGATGACAATGATAATCATGTGAATGATAACAATAATAGTGATGAAAATGATGATGGTAATGATAATGGAAACATTAATGCTAATGGTGACGGAGGAGTGTTGATTGTTATGGTGGAGATGGTAATGACAATGATGAGAATGGTAATGATAATAGTAATAATAATGATGACAAAGACTATGATAGAAGTGGTGACCCTAATGTTAACAGTGACAATATGATAATGGTTGTTATGCATTGGAGGACATTGTAAAAAAATGTTATTTCTCTCTCTTTCTCTCCCTATCATTTTCTTACTTTCAACCAAAGAGAATATTTGTTCTCTCTAATCTTATCTCTCCCACCTCTTTTATTTTTTCACTCTAATTCCCATTTTTTTCAAGATTAGATCCTACCTCATAATAGTTGGTGAGTTGAAGATCTTTCCTAACTGAACAAAAGTCAATTCAAAGCAAGTGTTTTTTTTTTCTAAAAATCCTTCTATTCCCTTTTATGTTAGCATTTAAGCTCACTATTGGTTTGTCCAATTGAGAAAAGTGTTTTTCTCAAATTTGGTCAATGACTTTTTATTATGTTATTTTAAATCTCTTGGTGGTTCTCCTTGTAATATCCAAAATTTTATAAAACTATTTAAATTATTTAATATCATCCTTTGATGAGTAAGAGAATCATAACTTTTATATTAGGATATCAGACAATAGATGAAAATTTTACACTAAAACATACATTGTTAGATGAAGGCAATAATTGAGAAGGATCTAAATTCTACATGCTAGACGATTTTAAGCTGACAGATGATACAAAGGCCAGAGGTTAAAGTGAAAGAGATTTGAATGCACAAAGACAAAGAGTTTATCTAGTGAAAATTATCCATAGACGAATGGTTTCAATGTTGATGACATAGGCTTTACATCTACTATAAGAAAACTCAGACAATATAAATAGGGACGAGGCATTGGAAGAATGAAGTAATCACGATCTATAAACGATTAAACAAATCAGTAATAATAAATTTTCTTTATTTACGAATAGTTATAAAAATTTTACCATGATGGGACAAGTTTAAAAGATAAGGATTATTTAATAGAAAGATGAGAAAAATCTAAGTAAATATATTTGCACATACACTGTTATAGACAACAACGAATATGTGAGCCCCATTTTTCTAGTGTCTATTAGGGATATTTCATATCTTGTATATATATCTCTTTATGATCAACTCCAAAATAATATCATCTACATAAATCCGAACCATAATGGAATCATTTGAATGATCTTTGTAAAAAAACATAGTAATGTCCACTTTCCCTCTTTGAAAACCATTTTCCAAAAGAAAAGTTCTTAGATGTTCATACTAAGTTATATGAATTTGTTTGAGATCATACAAAGCCTTGTTTGTTTTAAAAACATAATAAAGAAAATCAGCATTCTCAAACTTAGGGGGTTGTTTCACATAAACCTCTTATTTAGTGAATTCATTAAGAAATGCATTTTTCACGTCCATTTCATACAACATCATGTTATTAAAGGTAGCAAATGACAATAAAATGTGCATTAGGTGAATAGGTTTTAGTAAAATCTATACCCTTTTATTGTGAGTAACCTTTGGCCATAGACCTAGCCTTGTTGCTCACAACCTTACCTTATTCATCTCACTTGTTCCTAAAGACCCACTTGGCTCCTATGACAACTTTTTCATTTGGTGGAGCAACAAGTATCCACACCTCATTCTTCTAGAGCTGATATAGCTTATCTTGGATAACCTTGACCAAACTTTCATCTTCAAGAGCTTTATTCACAATTTTTGATTTTACTTATGACATCATGACCACCTCATCTGTTGAACGTGTTGATCCTGGGGTCCACTGTGATTGCTTTTGTAGGATGATCCTTGAGCAAAGTAGAGTTCCTCCTAGTTGGTTCACTTTTTTCCACTGTTTGACCGTCTAACAAGTTGAGTACACAGTTTGATGCTAGACCATCTAGTTATGGCATATTTACTTTTACTTCATGCAAGTCAAAACTAAATTAATCCTCTTGCCCTATGATTTTTGACCATATATATGGTAATTGAATGTCACATGAATTGATTCTTCCACTATAAATGTTGTAGAGTTATATACTCTATACCCTTAGACGTTTTAGAATATTCAATAAAGATTCATTCATCACTTTTGGAATGAAACTTTCCCAAACTATCCTTAGTGTTAAGAATAAAACATCCAATACTAAAAGAATGAAAATATGAAATGTTGAGTTTCTTATTTTTTCCACAACTCATATGAAGTCTTTTTGATATAGGGTTTAATGTAAATTTTGTTTGTTAAATAACATGTTGTGTTAATTGCTTATGCGTAAAAATGTTTTGGAGTGGAGTTTGGATTAATCATCGTTCAAGCCATTTCTTGTAAAGATATATTCTTCTTTTTAAAAACGTTATTTTATTGTGGTGTTCTTAATATAAAAATTATGGTTAATACCGTAATTTTTGTAAAGTGCTTGAAAGTTTTCACTTTCAATTTCTCTATCACAATAAGTTATAATAGTAACAATAGATACACCTTTCTCATTTTGAACTTGTTCACGAATTTACAGAAGAATATAAAAGACTCATTTTTGTAGCTTAAAGACTTAACCCATTTCCATATAGAATAATCATCAATAAGAGACTGTATCTTTTATCACTCATTGATGCTATAGGAGTTAATCCAAAAATATCTAAGTGTATTAGTTCAAGAGTTCTTTGGTTAGAATGTCATTTATACTCTTAAAAGAGTTTTTTGACTTAGATGACATACCTCTCACGAGGTGATATTTTACTAGTGATAGTAACTTTAAACTAATATAACTATACTTTCTATGCCATAACTAATGATTTTCTTATTTCATTTAGTAAAATTATAATATAAAACAAACTAAATATTATTATATCATAATTTTGTTTACGTTCATAAACCTCACTATTACAATCATACAATAATGGTACTTCAAAAATTTCTTGCTTGCAAATTTATTTCTATACATTTTTAATTTTTTTTCTATAAATATTTATAAAATATTTCTCCCAATTCATCAACATTTCATTTAAAATATTGATTATACACGACTCATAAATTTTAATTATATAAAAACTTTCCAATAATTTTTTTAACAAGTTTTTCTTTCTTTTACTTATTCATAAATTTTAGTAATTTACATATTTTAAAATTTATATTTCCCTAAAACATGTGTACTTTAAATCATTATTTATGAAAATTTGTATTTCTCCATATTTATATGTTACGTACACTTGTTTTTAAAATTAATATATTTTCACTACTCAATAAATTTAATTATATCACATACATTTTATTATTTTTTCAACTATTCTTTTCACAATTTTCTCTTATTTAAAATTATCCATTTTTTAAATATTTTTGAAAGGCCCTAAATAATTAAATCTTACACTCTTACTAAATATAATTAATAATTATTATTATTTTTAAAATTAAATTTAATATTTTCTTCAAACAACTGTTTTCAATTGATTATTTTTGTAATTTTTTTCCCCAAATTTTCTTCTTCATATCATTTAATAAATTAAAACACAAAAAATAAAAAAAAATAGCTCAAAATTCAATTTTTCCAATAATTAAATTCCGATTGACTTTCCAGTTCCAGATCAGCTAAAAATAGTGTAAAGTGTGGCATGTGAAGAAAAAAACAAAAAGAAAGAAAAATTATCCATTGTATGTGAGAAAAAATTTCTTCATTCTTTTTATCTATTTATTTATTAATTTATACAATTCAAGACACTCACTCAACACACTCGTTTGTGTTTCGCGCCACACAGGTCTTCGTCTTTCCCTTTCTTCTTCTCCTTCTTCTCTCTCTCTCTCTCTTTCTCTCATTCGCTACTCTTTCACTTCTGATAGATTTCAAGCTTTCATTTCGCCTTTTAGTTTTTAATTGCTCAATTTAGTAATTTGTTTTTGTTTGTTTCCCCTAAACCCTAAACCTTGTTCTTATTGTTCACTGATTCAAACGTGTTAGTTACGTTCTTTATCCTCCCGTCTTTTCGTTTTTACTTTTTACTTTTCCTTTTTTAGTCTTTTAGTTTCTAGAATTTATTTTATTGGAACATTTCTGACGCGGCAATTTTCATTCTGTATGTATATTTGCATTTTAAAAATAGGGAATATGTGTTTGTATTTATGTTATTGAATTTTTTTTGGGCAATGCATTGTTCATTCCTTGTACAGAGGAGGGTTCCCTTATTATGCCTGTCCGTGTTCAATTCAAAAGGAACAAAAATTTGGGACATTTGCGATTTTGTATTTTTTAAATGGAAATAAGTTTCCTCTTTATTATTTGTTTGGATATTTGGATATTATACATTTATTTGGAAGCGTTTGGAAGAGTTTATTGGGCCTGTGGAAATAGTGTATGACCTTGTACATTTGTTTAAGCTTATTTCAAATATTAAGTTCCTTAATTTCTTATAGGAAGCTTCATAGGTAAGCTTATGACTTGGTTTTTGATAAAAGTTTTGTTTGAATTAGCCTCACTACAAGTCCTTTCTGGAGAAAAAATTAAGAAGAAAATGATGATTTTGATTTCTCCATAAGCTAAATGAGCTTATGCACAATTTAAAATTAAAAAAAAAATATAGAGAAACTATATACATACATATGTATGTATGTATGAGAAAATTTTCACAAAGTAGTACATGTATAACCTAATTTTTCTTTTAATTTATTTATTTATTATCTTTAAGGAGCTTATTGAGAAGAGGCTCGTGCAAACAGGCCTAAAGAGTTTTTCGAATGGGTGGTGGTACTTTGAGACCACTATTCATGTCCTATCTCCATTTAACACTCTTATATATTATTATTTATATAATACTTTATTACATACAACAGGGTCAAATGGGATGCTTTTCAAATAAGTACTAATGAAACAGTTAACCTCTTTGTTTCTTCAAAGTTTGAATGGATGAAACTTGATCAACCATTATCTGCCAATGCCAATTTAAGTGGGTGTTTTCAAGTAATTGATTAAATTATAGCAAAACTTTCAATCTGGTTTACTAAATATTTCTTGATAATTCTGTAGAAATTGCATTAAAAGAAAAAGGATCTTAGTCTTATATTGTTTGTATTTATTTTAGCAATGCTGGCTTACATGTTTAAATGAACCTGTCCATGCTGGATTCTCAACTTGGAATTTAGTTTTAATTTAAAAGCGGTTGTTCATCTTGAAAGGTACTGAGTTAACAAGTTTCTCAAGCGTGATGGGGACACAAAAATCTAATACGTTTGATGCACCTTACAATTATTTGGTGCCTGAAGATGTCAGTAATCATGCCAAGGTCATCTAAACCAATTTTCTTTTTCTGCAATCTGATTTTGGCTAATATTCAAATTTTTTTATTTGGTTTCTAGCAGGAAATTCTTGACAGACCTTTGCCATCACACTGGACTCCTTCTATGCAGGTGAAAAAGATTTTGCGGTCGGAACCAATTTGTGTTGGTATTTAGATCATGCACACTTGGTATTTGTCACGTATGAAAAAGTTGACTGTGTACATCTCTTTTAAATAGGGGTATAATAATTCTGCGTCTACTCCGATCCCCTTTTTATATCAACACGCAGCTGGTTACATGCCTCTCTATATGTGGCCAAACCAGGTAGTGATATACATAACATTTGCCTATTATATCACGTTTCTTTCTTTGTCTGACAAAGGGACACATTTCTCATAGGAAATGAGATCCTAGTTAGTTATGAAAGGTTCCATTTATGTATTGGGTTAGCTAATTATCAGGAAAATAATTGTTTTTGTACTATAGCAGTTCTGTACTAGAAATTGCATGATGGCAGTTATGCATAGAAAACATTTGTTGGCAGCTATATATATTTCATAGTATGTTGTGTAATTAGGAAAGATGTAGTTATTTGCGGTTGGTAGCCTCTGTAGAAGATCGTAGTCTCTGGGATAGCAAGTTTTTTACTGTATTGTGTGTGATTTCAGCGTTCTATACAATAATTTATCAGTATCAATTCGTGTTCTATCAGTTTCACGTTTGATTTTCACATTCTTTTGTTGTTTGGTCCAGGAAAACAGCACACTACCTCAATCTGATGTTTTGCAGGATCCAATGAAGTTCTCCAGTAAACCTGCAGTATCTGAGGTAATCCGAAATCTTTCAATAAATTTATACCGAGCACATAAAATATTTTTTCCAACCATAATTTCTATCAAATTCTACTTTCCAGTTGGTTTTGGTTTAATAGCTTGTGTACTCACATTTTTTTAGGATTAAACTTTGCCTCTTACAGCAATTTCCATGTTGATTGAGTGTATGTGTTCTTCTATTCACTGATGCATATAGTACACCTGCTTTTTTCATTTTGGTCAGGATGCTGTACTGGCCTATTCAGAGATAGTACACAGGACCTTTGGCGAACAAAATCTAAATTCAATAAAAAAATGTGCTAGAAACTTACAACCTAAAAGTTTAATACCTAAGGAATCAAGAGAAGATGGAAGCAAATCTTCAATACTGAAAAACAACAGGGATGGAGTGTTGTGCAGGTACATTTTGTTCTGATTCTGAGACTATTTTGATCATATTTATCCTAACCTAAATAAAATATTATTTGTGCCACAGTGAATCATATGGAAACAAGGGATCACTAGATGAAGACCATGACACTGCTAATGTATGTCGTCCTATTATGTTTTTATTGAGGTATATTTATTTGGCTGAGGAATGTAATTAGTGCTCTGTTACTGCTACGTTTATAGAACACTTGAAAACTGGTAATTTAGTAAAGCTTAAAGATGCACTATTTTTCTTCTGTCTAGTTCAAGATGCTTAGAATCTTTGGCTAAGAAGGACTAATGATATCCTTTATGTTGCAGGATTTTCCTTCAACTACGAAGCAACACTGTAATTTGATGCTTGAAAATGGTATATTTTAAGACCATAATTTTTTCTTTTGGTTATTTAAACAATGAAAATTCATGTTTTATTATCTGATATTTCAATAAGGAAGATGCATAGAAGGTGACCAGTATATTTTCTTAATGAAATTCATATTAATTCTTAGAATCTGGCCTTTTGGGCCAACACGACATCACAAATTAACTTGTAAGGTGAGGACGGCTTAATCCTTATTATAAGTAATACTTTAGCCATATCATTAGGTGATGTGGGACTAAACACATCCCCTACCCAGCGCAATAAAGGTGCTGGAGGAGACTGCAATGAAGGCAGCCCAAAGAGATTGTAACTAAGGCAGTTTTCCAATACTAACAGTCCTTCTTCTCATTACTCTGCAGCAAGTTCAACTCAACTGAATCAGGATTTGGAGACGGGCCTAGATACATTTGGCACTAATACTGAACTTGTGAAGTTGGTATGTCAGACTTATATAGATTTTACAGAGTGTTTGATTAACTTTTATTGGTGGATTAGCAAAAAACAAGAACAATCAACTTACTAATATAAATTGTAAAATCCCTTTTAAATTAGTATGCTGAACATATATGCATATATAAAAATGTTTTGTTGATGTAATTGTGCTTTTGTATCTTAAACTACATATTCAATGTTGAAATAAATAATCAGAAAAACCAAAACAAAAAAAAAGGTTATACGGATTAACTCCTCCTTCTATTTTTCTCTTCTGTATAGGCCATTTATAATTAACAAAGTAGCATATATGACTGTAGAGTTAAAAGGGGAACGGAATGTTGATTGGCAATAAACACAAATGATGTTATCTTTAACAACCCCCTAGACAAGTGCCCTTTCAGTGTGAAGCATTGACAATTCATAGGCTTATTCTACCATGTGATGAAATACTAATTTTTCTAGAGGGTAAAAGGGTTAACTCCTGGCTACTTAATCGGAAAATATCATCATATCTAGGATAAAGTCATGTCTTTCATAGCTGTAAATGTATATGTGTTTAATGTTATTTCCGTATTATTATTAGTATTCTAGCTGCAAATGTATATGTTTTTAATTCTTAGCCATGTTGCCATGTCTACTATTTCATACCGAGGTGCCTCCTTTTGACAGGAAAAGGATGAAATAAGAAGAGAAAGAAAAAGACAGTCGAATAGGGAATCGGCTAGGAGATCAAGGATGCGGAAAGAGGTACATACTAGTAAAATATCGTGGATTAATTAGTAATATTAGCATTTTATGATTCAAAATAAATTATGGAGATATGGATAAATTTAGAAATGTTATATCTGTCCAGATTTGTAGGATCAAGTTAAGGGGAACGAATATGAACAGATCAGATTTACTTTTTAGCAATATCTCTATATTTTGTTTTGTAATTTGAAGGAGATTTGTTTCCGGTTAAGGTGTGACTTTATTTTTATTTGTAGCAGATTTGATCTGCTTAAATACAAGTTGTATCTTTTGCTATTGGGATCAATTAAATAAGAGTATTTAATTACAAATTTTGTGGATCTGTTGTTGCTATATCTTTAGAATTATTGAAAAATATGAAGTGCTCGATGAATTCAACAATAATTGAAAAGGTAAAATGAAGTTACTGGTTCATTTCCTATATTACTAACTTAAGGATTGCTTGGAAGTTTTTCGTCTAATCTCTTGGTGCCCTTTTCTTTTATATTCCCTGAATATATTAGTACATTTTGTAACGATCTAAGCTTGATTAAAGAATTGAAATTAAATACAATAATTGTTTTAATTTAATAAATTTCTCCTAATACTTTCTCAAACTTTCACATTTTATCTCCATCTAGTTTCTTTTTGTTTTGTTGTTTTACTTGTGATCATAGTTGTCAAAGTCTTGAATTAACTCAAATTCCTACACTTTTATGATTCCAGGTAGGATAAAACGAGTCAACTTTCTATCAAACTCTTTTTTGGTTAAACTCTGTAAATTTGTATAAGCTCCCGAGTCAAGAAGTGAATCATGAATTTCAAATCAATTGTAATTTTTGCTTACCATGACTCAAATGATTCAAAGAAAATAAGTCCTTCTAAAAGACTTCAATAACTTGCGCTTTTATAAATTTATATATAACTTGCTGTAGTTTAATCTTATTTATTACTGATAAACTGCTAAACTATTTTATTGTGATTTTGTATTTTGTTTTATGGTGAAACTGAAATGTTGAGTTATTAGTAGAGTCAATAAAAGTATTTTGTTAAGCCTATTAAACAGCTTTTTAATATTATTTCTTCTATTATGTAAACTCTTACGAGTTTGAGTCAACTCTATGGATCGAGTTTATGGAAACCTACAAGTTTATGTAAACTCTTGACAAAATTACAAAAAAGAACCACATGCCTATGACAACCACTCGCTTGTTAAAAACATGGGACAGAATGCTTCCAAATTATGCTTAAACTATGTTTTGGACCTGCTTCGGTATGCTCCATCACACTACGAATGACCAATATTTCTAAGGTTGCTAAAAGCCAAATCATATCTTTAATAGAGAAGTAGCAATTTTTTACATGTACTTTTCACTGACTTTTATTACATCTTTTGTGAAAAAATTTGGGTTTCTTTCTGGAAACCTTACTGTTTTCTTGAAGTTTGTACTCACATATGATTTCATCTTTTCATTTTGGCAGAAAGAATGTGAAGAGCTACATAAAAAAATGGAAATTCTTAAGGATGAAAACTCCGTGCTCACACAGAGACTCAAGAGTCTTTCCGAGGAATGTCTGGAGATCTGCAATGAAAACGATGCCATAGAGGTCCATCACTTAAACTTCATCGCCTATTTGGTGGTTTTTGTTTAGTTAGAATATCCAAAGCCAATGCGATAGGCCTCATAATACATTCCTAACTCAATTAAAGACAATGAGTCTGAGTAATTTTTACTTATTTGGTCCTTGCAAAACTTGTTATTATGAATGCGGGACTTTATGACTAATGAATTTCCAATATTCTTTTCCCTTAGTTTGACTTACCATTAGTATGCTCCCCGTCCAACGGAAGCTATTTGAGTATATCCAAGATTACTAACCAAGCATTAAGTCTTGGCCAATGCTTTTTCAATAAGCTTAAGCATCAACCAATATCTCTAAATGCTCGATAAACCATTAACTCTAAGATCACTTATGAACCCAAAAGCCATAGAGATGTCCATCAAGGGGCCAAGAGAGAAACCATAATATATCTTGTAGTGTCTTGTCTAAAAGCCTTGTATGATGACTGTAGAAAAAATAAATTGACGAGTATGTATTTCTGTTGAAAAAAAAAAAAAATTGATGAGTCTGTATTTTTTTATCTTACTCATGGGGTCCTCACTTAACCTCTACAATTTTAAAAGACTGGTTTTCTTGCATTTTCTTGTGACTGGGCTGAATTTGCCCACTGATGGTGCCCACATTCAGTTAGTTTCTTAGATAACAATTATTTATTCACCAGCCTTTGATGATGGTTTACAAGGAAGCTAATTATGAGTCTTGAATTGATGATCATGTTGTAATATTGATATTGTTATTGTGCATCGTTTTCCAAGATTACTAATTTGATTTTGTGATTTGGTGAAACAGGAAGAGCTGGTTAAGCTGTATGGACCAGAATCAATATCATATCTGTTGGCCATGAAGCCATGCTGACTCTGTTGCTGGTTAAGGATCGAAGCATCTTACAATTGATCAAAATATATTGTTTTATTTTTTTATTAGGGCAAATTTTGAGTTCTGACCCTGCTGGTCTACTTGGCTTAAGGAAGTAAGTATGCGAAAAATAAGGATTTCTATAACAAGGATACAAGGAATAAGGTATCAAAATTCTTGAATTAAATTCGTTTAAAGTTGTTAAACAAGCTAAACTACCCTAACTATTTAATTTTCTTTTTTTAATGTATATTTTAAGGTTTAGTGTCAGATTCTAAAGTTGGTCTTTATGCATAAAAGTTTTTAAATCAATTTTATACATGCACTGATTTTGTTTTATTTGCACCCATTTCTATCCCTGTAGTACATTTTTAATTTGTGTTTCATATTTAAATAAATCTCTAAAGATGGAATTCGTTATATGTTTAGTCCTCGTGTCATGTTAACTTGAGTCATGCGTGAAATGTGTATAAATTTGATTTTCTCATTTAAATAACTCTCCATAAATTTCGAGGAGTTTCATCCTCACAATTGATTCACCTTCAATTTTTTTTCCTTTGTCCAACCTATATTTAGTCATTTGGTTAAGTCTGAATAATACTCGGTTAAGTGAGAAATGTTCCAAATTAAGAATATTCATTGACCCAAGAATAACATAAGAAAAAAATATTCAAAAAGTTAGCGGTTTAAAGAATATTTGGTGTCAATACGAAGTGATTTAAGAAATAAATACTCAAGAATTTAGCAAGAAAGGACTACAAACCTAAAATCAACCATACTTGCAAAAAAAAAAAGTTTTGAAAATTAATTAAATCACTAATGAATGTATGAGTTCATCAAAGCTTTTCTTAAAACATTTAATAAATTAATTAATGTATATTTTCTTTATTTTGTTTGTAGAGAATGTGTTTTCAGAAGACCACACTTTTTTTCGTGCCCAAAGTACATTGTATAAGAGTCATAAAATAATGAAAACGGTGCACCCGTGTTATCAAGTACAACTTGTTGCAATTGTTATACTTGCTACACAGATTGTTGCATTGTACAAAGACAAGACACTATCACAAGTTAGGAGAAAATTAACCGTCCAAGACTGAAAGATAAGAATCCACAAGGAGAATATTTTTTCATAACGATAATGATAAGAGCATAATATTAAAATTTACATTTTTCATGACAAGAAAATCTCCTCTTACACACTTAATATTATTATATTAATTTTCGACAACGGTGACATTTCTGCAAATGCAGGTGTGTTGTACGCTGCAGATGTTTACTGATTTAGGATTTAGAGAAAAACTGATGATCAATGAGTAGATGAGTGTTGACATGTTAAGAGAAAAGTGAGTAATAGGAAATAAGATAAGTTGCATGTGACTCTTATATCATGATTTTTGCCATGCATAAAATACAAATGGTTGTTATCAATAACAGTAGAACGTTGACCTTTAGCACCAATTAATCTATACATAACAATAGAAAATAAACATTACACATCCTCTGGGTGTGCAAATCACTAATGATTACCATGCTTCATCACCTTTCTCTCTCAGACACTAATTAATGTTGTTGTACAACAAGAAGTAGTATGTGACAAAAGAAAATAATGCAGGAACAAGAAACATCATCCTCTTGGGCATGATGTAGAAACCCTCATCAGACCCTTCTTCGATGATTGGCTCCAATCTTGGACAACGATAGGAACACTTTTGTGGAGTTATGAGGAGTGCAGGAGCCACCTCTCCACGGTACTTTGGAATGCCTCTCACTTCCTTCAGCATATTCTTGGCTATCATCAAGCAAACCCTTTGATTTTCCTTGACCTTTTTCTTTGATCAAAGAAACTCAACCTTAGCAAAATGATGAATCGGTTGGGGTTGGCTTTTGGAGAATGGTGCAACCATATTATACATGTATATATATACATGAATCGTAATGTTGGAGGAGTCAACTAACGAAATTATTGGGTGGCCAAGCTATTTTGGATGAATTATTGGTGGAAAAAGTCTTTGTTTGGAATGTGACTAAAGATTGACATACATTTCGTAGGCAAGTGTTTTCCATTCTGGAAGATGTATTAAAATAGTAAGATGGCGTCTAGGACAGATATTAAGGGACCAAGATACCTCACAAAACTCGATTGTCTAGAATGTACCATTAAGGTACGATAAATTTTGAAATATTACATGAACAAAAGTTACTGAAAATAGTTTGAACGGAAGGAAATATGTTTTTTTACTGATACTAAAATCTTGTTTTCTTATATTGATAATTACTTGCTTAATTGTATTTATTCTCATTAACTACGTAAAATTCATCTCATGGTTTTTCTTTACTCTTGTCATCCATGTTTTTGGAATTTACCTTTAAAATTGTTAATTTCTTTTAATTCTCTTCAACATTATTTGGAGTTAAAGCATAAAAAAAATACAAGTTTTATTTCTACATCTTCAATTTGAAAATATTTTCCTCTTAATATGATTGAAAAATAAAAAGAATTTACAGTTCCTATTTGTTTCAAAGTTAAGCAAATTAAAAAATTTATTTTTGCAGAAACTAAATTGCCCTGTTGGATGTAACATTCTGACGAGATTTCATCAGGAAATCAAGGAATAGAGCATCTATCCACCACAAGAATTAGAACACAAGAAAAACATTGAGAATCAAAGAAGAAAAGAGTCCGTGTTTTGAGTTGGTTCTTGGAGTTGAAAAGGTTGGTTTACGTTGTGGTGTTTAGAGATTCTTGGCTAGTTGATATTGTCTTGGATGGTTCTTAGATCTTGGAAAGGTTCTTTGGTGAAGAAATGAAGGCAGCGTGTAAAAGTTATGTTTTCTTGAAGACTAAAGTGCAAACTTAATTCAAATAACACATATACACGAGTTTTACGACAACATTTATAGATTTGGCAGAGACATCTATATATGTCTGTTGCTTTAAGCATTCTTGACAACATTTCTTATATGTGGTAACCTTACATCTTCAGTTCACATTTAAGAAAACAAATGAGATATTGTGATGATTCAATTAAGATGTTTCCTTCCTTAACATGGACGAGGCTTCATCTTCAATACGTTTGCAATTCATTCATTCAGGTCCATACTTCTCAACCTGCTCCTCCTATGTCACAACAAATCTCACTCCGATCACTACAATAATTATAACAAATAACAGTAGCACCATTTATTAAGATCGCACTCAAAATACTCAGGTTCATTCCCTTAAATATTTCAGACAAAATCTCAAAGACTTCATTTTCATTTCTCAATGTCATACACTCATTGACAAGACTCTTTGAGTCTCTGAACTTTTCATCTTGTAACTCTTCAAATTCTTTCTGTCATTCACAATGAACAGAAAACAACATATCAAATGTAAACCTATAAGAAAACACTTCAGAAAGAAACCAAAGCATATATTTATAACCAAATTATTTCATCACATAAAAAGAATTTATTCTTGTTAAAGCCATTACAACATATATCCACATGTAAACTATATCTTTTTTTACTGAGAATAAGTAACGGACCTTTATTGCTCTGTTTTCTCCATCTTCTCTTCTTTGTCATCATCGAGAATTTTATTTGTTCTATGTTGCTCTTCGAAATCTTCTTGCCAAGAAAAAAAATATGAAAAATATCATGTGAAATACCACCTAAGAAAACATGAAATGTTGACATTTTTTTTTTTCCTGAAAGAAACCAAAACATATTCACAATGAAATCATTTTATCACATCACGTGTAAAAAGTCTATTGTTAACAGGATTGTAGTAGCTATAAGATATCAACATGCTAACAATCTTTTTGATTGAAAAATATGTTCATACACAAGAAAATTCATGAACTGAGTTCTTAAACTAACTTCTGTTGAAAAATAAATATCTGTTTCGTTCAAAACTTCAAAAGAATGTGTGCATGCTTCCCTTTCTATACGAAGCATTGGAGAGATTGATACAAGATGCCATTTGTATACAACTTGATCCTGCTCCTTCCATTTCATGTAATCTTGGCTTATTTTTTCAGAAACTTGATTATTTTCAGATTTTTCCAAGAACACTTCTGGTCTTCCTCCAAAATCCGTTCGTGATAAACTTCTCAAGGTTCCTTTCCCTGAGTGCTCGTAAGACTTCAGTCTTCCATATGAGTGATGACACAACAAATGTCACTCAAATTAGTAGAACAAGTATAACAATAACAACAACAACATTTCAGCACCATTAATTAAGATTTCACTCAAATACTTAGATTCAATCCCTTAAATAACTCGGATAAAACCTCTAGAAACTCCTCAACAAGATTCGAGTAACTTTTCTTCAAGAATGGCCTTTTCATCCCTTTGAATTTTAATTTTTTCTTCTGTAATTTCTTTCTTTCATTTACAAATTTCTTTCATTTACAAATAGCCGAAAACACCATATCAAATACAAGCCTACAAGAAAACTCTACAAAGGAACCAAAGCATATAGTCGTAATCAAATTGTTTTATCACATGAAAGAATCTATTTTTATTGAAGTCACTATAACATATATTCACATGTACACAATATATCTTTCTTTACTGAGAAAAGTGATGGAGTATAAATGGCCTTGTTTTCATTGGACATCCCTATAATCTCAGAGTTTTTACCATCAAGAACTTTCTTTGTTTTACTATGATCTTCACAATTTGTTTACCAAGAAACAAAAGAAGAAAACTTCTTATGAAATACAAAGTAAGAAATCGTGAAAGGTTTTCACCACATCCTGTTTCCATAAAGAAACCAAAACTTATTCACAATGAATTATTTCATCACATTACATGTAAAGAATCTGTTAAGATTGAAGTGACAATAAGATATTCACATGCTACCAATCATCTTGATTGAAAAGAAAATTATTCATCCACATAAGAAAATTATTCTTGAAATGAGTTCTTAAATTGAATTACTTCTATTGAAAAATGAACCTTTATTTGATTCCAACTTTCAAAAATCTATTTGCATGGTGTCCTTTGGACATGAAGCATTGGAGAAATGGATTCAAGAAGTCAGTATATACAACTTGATCCTCTTATTTTTGTATTCTTGGCTTATCTTTCCTAAAACTTTATCATGTCCAGATGTTTTCAATAACATTTTTGGTCGCCCTCCAAAATATCTTATTGTGTAATGATCAATGTTGCTTTACCTTAATATTCCTAAGGCTTTAGTCTTCCACGCTAGAAGTTCTGATCACTCAGTTTGACAGAAATTGGATTCATTGCTAAATGCAAAAATGGTAAAGTCTCTTAAATAATACTTCATTAAATGTCTACATTTCTTTCTGAATCTGCAACTAGCAATGAATCCAATCTCCATCAAAGATAATTTCTTAACATGAAAGTTCATCACACAAACGAATTTTGAAGGAAGACCGAAAGTGCTATTGGAAAAATCTAAAAATAATCAAGTTTCTGTAAGGATAAACCAAAGTGAGAAACACAAGATCTGGTTGTACACATGTGGCTTATTGCATCCATCTCTTTCGTATCAAAAGAGCAACATACACACATTCTTTTGAGGTTTGGAACCAAATAGAGATTTATCTTTCATAGTAATTAAGTCAGTTTAGAAACTCGGTTCAAGAATTTCTTATGAGGATGAACATTTTCTTAATCAAAAAGATCGTTAGCATGTGAATATGTTATAGCTGCTTCAATCCTGTCAACAATAGACTCTTTACATGTGATTAGTTAAAATAATTTTATTATGTATATGTTCTGGTTTCTTTCGAGGAGAAAACGTCAGCATTTCATGTTTTCTTAGGTTGTATTTCACATGATGTTTTCCTCTTTTGTTCATTGGCAGGAAGATCGTGAAGAGCAATCTAAAACAATTAAAATTTTTGATCGTGAAAATTCCAAGCTCGTAGAGAAGATAGCCAAATAAAACAAAGTCATAAAGGTTCACCATTTTTTCTCAGTAAAAAAGATATATTATGATGTTATAGTGGCTTCTAAAAGAATAAATTATTTACATGTGATAAAATATTTTGGTTATAAATATATGTTTCGGTTTCTTTCTGATGTTGTTTTCTTATAGGTTTATTTCTGTTACGGAATTTTCAGCTCTTTGTAAATGAAAGAAAGAATTTGAAGAAATACAAGATGAAAAGTTCATGCTCGAAAAGAGGCCCAAGAGTCTTGTCGACAGAAGCTTTGAGAAATAAAAACGAAGTCTTAGAGGTTTTATCTAAACTATTTAAGGGAAGTATTTGAATGCAATCTTGATGAATGGTGTTGTTGTTATTTTTATAATATTGTACTAATCTGAGTGAGATTTGCTACAGCAACACCTTGTCTGAGTAAGCCATGAATTATGAACCTGAATAAGTAGCAAATGTACAGAAGATGAAGCCTAACTCATGTTAAACAAGGAAGCATCTTACAACTGAAATCATCAAAATATCTTATTTCATTCTTTTCTCATATGTGAAATGAAAATGTAAGGTTACCAAACAGAGGGGATGTTATCAAGAATGCTTAAAGCAGCAGGCATATATAGATAAGTAAGCTAAACCAGCACCAATAAATCACAGCTTCAGAAGATATGCTGCATAGATGCCATAATCGAAAAAAATTTAGATCCTGTTTGAGCCAAATCTATATAAGGCTATTTATGACATCATAAAACTCACACACACACACACACACACACATATATATATATATATATATATATATATATATATATATATATATATAAGCTTATTTGAATTATTTTTGATTGCACATTAAAAGGGCCATGGGATTAGAGTAAACAAAACATTATAATTGCCGACCAAACTGGTCTAATTACATTTGCATGCTAATTATAATTAGAGTAAACAAAACATTATATCACATTTGCATAATCTTAGATCTAAAACGAATACCTGCATTCGACAAACTCACAATGTATAACTATAGAATTACTATGCCGTAGCTACAACAAGATTTTTCTAATTTGACAAACTATACTAGCCTTTCAAGTTTAAAATCAAAATATGCAAAAGTTTGAACCAGGAAAGATATTTGATTCACTTAACTTGCAAGGAGTTCACAATGCATGCAGTTAGCCTTCTCCAAATTTGGAGAAATCTGATGTACAATCTTGTATCTTACAAAGATTACACTTGTAATTTCCACCTAATCACACAATCAAATAGAAATCATGAGAAAGACCGCACAATAACAATATCAATATTCCAACATGATCATCAATTCAAGACTCATAATTAACTTCCTTGTAAAACATCATCAAATTTTACAAAAGATAGAAACAGTACCTTAGGGTTTCAGTTTTGTGCAGTTAGGTTAAAAAACAGGTGTTACCCTTACCTTCTCTTCCAAATAAGAGATTAATGAGAAATAACTTTAGAAGTAAATTCTTGCGTACCTGTAAGTTTCCACTCGGTGAGTGTGAAGCACTGTGACGGTGGCAAAGACTCAGAGTGTTCTGCGGAAGAGAAAGGAAATGAAGAGTGTGTAGAAGGTTGGTGCTTTATAAGTGCAGTAAGGGTAAAGTTGGAAATACGTACCTTATTTCTAACACCACGTGTTGGAAGAATTGGAGCGCGCGTGACGCCGCGCTTGCCGACGTGGGGCTCCGGGATAGGGGAGGAGGGCGGTGGTTCGAGGTGGCGTGGGGAGCACGAAGGGGATTTGCGGTTTTCGATGTTTTAATGCGCTGCGTTTTGATGGCAGATAATCTTGGAGAGTGACTAAGTGAGAACACCAATTTGCACTCTTTTTTTTTCATTTTAATAACTTTATTTAATGCAAATATACTTTTTATTTCTATTTTTTTAATTGTTTATAATTTTTTACTTAATTTTACGCAGTTATTTTGTTATATAGACATAACTAGGTAAGTTTAGAAGAAATTGCATGATATTTATGAATTTCTTTAAGAATTGGTCAGTGCAAAGTTACTAAGAAAATAAAATTAGTAAAAAAATAATAATTAGAAATTTGTAGTATATTATGTCGTGAAAATGTGTGAATGATTATTATACTGTAAAAATTTGAGAATAATTTATAATATGCCATGTTATCAAGTTATGCTTAACTATTTAGATAATGTATTTTTATTTTCTATTTTTAAATTTAAAATATAATTAAAATGAAATAGAAATATATCCACCAAATAGCAAAATTCTTCATATCTAGAAATCAATACTGTAAATTTAGTAAAATGCATTAACCAAAATTACAAGTATATATTTTTAATATTGGAGCATTGAGAAATATCTTTAATCAATGACTACTACTTTTCTGTAAATTCTCCCTAAAAAGAGAAACAAATAATTAATTTATATATAAGCTAAAGCTCATACGTAATAACTCTCATAATTTCACAAACATTAATTTAAAAAAAGTATATAAATTAATTTAAACTCAGGAAAAAATCATTTTCTTATTCTTCTTTCACGGTCGAAAGTTGAATTTGCATTGATATGAGGAAACTTGGTCACATTAACCGTGTCGATTCCACAGGTTTATGGCAGATGCAGAGTTCTAAAGCCACATGTTATAAATCAGGAGCTAGTTCTGAATGCTAGAATTTAAAGGGCTGGAACAAAAAATCTCTAACATAAGTTCGGAATATCAAAAAGAGAAATGTCCAAGGAAGAAGAACAATGATAACAGTAACAATCTCAAACACCAAGCTAAATTATCAAACAGTCTCAGATGGTTTGAAAAAACAAAAAAATGACCCAGTTGGGAAACACAGAGCCAAAACTTTGACTACAGTATAATCTCACTTTGACATGCACCATGTCGGATCTAACTCTTATTTCCAATCAACAACTACTTCCATGGCTATAAAATGTAGAAACCAAAACCTTACGCCTGAAAATTTTGGAAAAGAATACAACTTCCATCTGCTCCTCTCAAAGGGCTGACAGGCTGTTGGTAGAAGAGGTTGACATGGCTGCCAGAACTTCTGTCACCGACGCCATCACGCTCAGAGCCGCCTTCAAAACCTCCTGGGGGCACCCTGGCTTTACAATCGTTCGAACCTGAAATGAAAAAGGACAAATGAATCAGAAAATAGTGTTACCTTTCATGGTAAATACCATAATGTCACATGATTTCTGATTGGTTGATAGTCTAAGTTGTTAGAGTGATGCAGCATAGAGATTAAACTCTCTTAACAATATTATGCCTCATACCAACAAAACATGTGGATCTAGAGCTAACTTCCTAATTCCATAAAAAGGTAGCAATGATCATAAAGAAGATAGAGTGTAAAAAAACTACTTGCTTAGCACTATTCAATATGAAAATTTAGTCTTATACTCTAGTTCTGTTAAAATGAAAGAGTTTAATAGGCAGGACCTGTTCAAGGTACTCCTGAAGCTTCTTAATGCGGCCCATGTAGTCTTGGTCTTCAACAGAAAGAGTTATGACCTTGGAATCTGCACCAGGACCATCAAACTGAAGTGGACCTGGATTTCTATAAATATCATCCATGAGAAAGCTTGTTGCATTTTGTCTCAACAGCCTGCAACCAATAAATATCATGCGTTAGAGAAATGCCCTTAATAGAAGCACTACCAAGAAATGAGACCACGCAAGATGAGTTGGAAGAAAACAAGTGTTGCTATTACCAAACAATCCACCTCCCGGGTGGAGAACTGTTAAATCAAGTACATAACTTTACTGAATTGCAAACAAAATCTCTAGCAAAAGTCTTATATTCCATATAAAGGTATATTCACACATGCATCACACAACATGACAAGAAAACTTACTCATAAGCTTTGCCTCTCAGGTCCACGGTAGCTGGATGAATAGCAGGTTTTCCAATTGACGTGGCTCCTGGATTTGGAGACCATCTCTTCACAGTCATCATAGCCTAAGGTTCACCAGAGGCAAAAATAGATTAGTCTCTACCATGGAAAGCATAAAGATATATACAAAAGCTATCAAAAATAACCATAAGGTAGGTAATACAAGAAAAATAATGGTAAGAATGACATACTGCGATTGGAGCAGCCCCACATCGCCACTTGTTTACAGGATTCTTCAGGTTAGTTACAGTTGCCATGTATCCATTGAGACCTGCGGCCAGTATGTGGTAGCAGATGTGTCCAAGGACCTGCAATGATATCAAAGGTTATTAACAAAAGTGGGAAACACTTACAGATGATATTGACTAGAAGAGCTAATAAACAAACGGAGATTACTGAATCAACATACATATGCGTAATCACAGTCAAATTTTGATGGTAGAGATCCACGAGCTTGATAACCAAAAAAGTGGCAAATGGCATTGAACTTCTTTCCCTTGTATGTGCCTTCTTTCTGTCAAAAGGAACAAGAAGATATTTTAAATTTCAAAACAGCAGTGGATAATTTACCTTCAAGTCACTAAAGCAATTAAAGCATGATTTTCAAACAACATTAATATATTGCAAAAATGAACCACCATTTAATGTAACTGAAAATGTTCTTGTTTCATAAATCAACAGGAATGAAAAAGAGATCCGTGGTAGATTGTGACGGAGCACATGACCAACAGACTGAGCAAACAAATGTTCTTGTTTCATAAATCATACCATGCATTGCAGAGATCACAAACAAATAAACTCATGATAACAATCATTAGAAGTGCAAAGATGATGGAGAGTCCAGTAAAAGGGGCATTGGAGAGAGAATGGAAGAGATTGAGTGACCATACCAGGCGCTTGTTTATCTCTGCTTCCACAAGATATGCCAGTAATTTCTCAGTTTCAATCTGCAAATCATTACAAAGAAGGAAGAACAGAGACATGAATGAAGGAATCTGAAATTCTGTATCAATGCATATAAAGAGCAAAGTATCTTCTTGTGATTAGTACCTGTGATAACTGTGCTGAGTCATCGGATTCAGGGTAAAGGAGCAACTGCAGCATTAACAATCATAGTCAGATTTTCAATCATACTCTATAGAACTAAATTGACACAAGGCCCGCCAGTGTTCAGCATGATAAATGAGTTTACCTGTCTCCTAATAAAAGGTGGCAAAAATTCAAATAGAGCAGATGCCCATGGTGAAAGCTGAGAAGATATCTTGTCAACAGCAACACCTTGTCTGAGTAAGCCATGAATTTCCTGAGGTACAAAAAGGCATTGGAAGGAACAGATTAGATTAAGGTTAATTGTTAACAAAGGAGAGGAAAATTGCAATACTAATATATAAAAGCAGTGACTGAAACTGTCATTTTCTGATGCTTCAACAGTCTACAATGTATACTTGATTGATAGCAATCATTCTGCTTTGTGCTCAGGCAGAGCTTTGACTGTTGAGAAAGAGGTGTTTTTACCTTCAAGAGTGCATACACTTCAGGAATGCTCTCTATCAGCCCTTCTGGAAGGAGGATTACTCCATGGTATTTGTCTGACAAAAACAGAGGAATGTGACATTAGATCTCAATACACACACACATAAAAGAGGCAGTTCAGATTGTTCAAACCTTGCTCCGCCCTAGTCTGAACGGCATCAGTAATCTGTTTTGTTATTTCAAAAAGGGTCAGCTTTGATGCAGCAACCTCCTCACCAAGAATTACCTGCATAAAACGTTTAAAAAATAACTGTCAACATGGAACTATAACACAAAAAGCATAAATGATGAGGGACAGTAATACGCACCATGTTTGGATGGGACTGGAGAGTGCATTCCAAAGCAACGTGTGATGCCTTGCGCCCCATAAGACGGATAAAATAATAATACTGGAAACGAAAACTCATTCAGAGAGGTACTCAAAAAGAAAAGTAATGAAATTAGCAATGCTTACCTTTTACAAATTTATACACACACAATGATATCAAAGAAATGCAAGATACATTAGACTCATTACCTTCTCTGCAGAGAGTGCATCAGTGCAGACATTGCTGATGAGCTGAGAATTCACCTGAATAAACAGAAAGTAAAATTTTACTGGTACTTCAATTGCTCATTATTTCATATCATATACAATGTCAACATTACCAGTTACATAAAATCATGTTTTCTATACAAAGTAGTTAGTTAGAATAGTAAGTAACTGTGCTCCATCATATGTTAATGCAAAAATAATACTTATACTATAGATAAATGCCTTAATCACAAGAAAAATACCTTACAAATTGTATCAAAACCAACATTGGTTTCCACAAACTGGTTTTTAAGATCTCCATTAAGAGTTACAGGTACACCAACCACCTGCAGAATCCAACTAATCAATTAATCGGAAATTGCTATGAAATTAAATGATGTAAAGAACAGTACAATTTTAAAAAAATTAAATATTAATTAATTATGAATATAAAAAAGCAATACCAAATATAAAGCTTCAGTAAAGACCGCTCTTTTGAACCCATATCGACAACAGAAAATGAACAAAAATCCAAGTAAAAATACCTTTGTGGGGCAGTTGGCTACAGCAAAAGTTTCTGCGAGTTGTGCAGCATCCGTGTTTGATGTCACCCCTGAAAGATAATGTATTTCAGCATTTAGAAATCTCTAAATGTAATGATAATAAATGATGTATGAAGGTCCAAGATGCTTAAGCATACCTCCGATGATGACAAGGCCATCAAGTTTCAAATCGTTGCATGTAGCAAGCGCAGCATTAACCTGTTCTGTGGTCCTAATTTGATCTTTTGTCCGACCAAGTAAATCATAACCACCTGAAAAACAACAACCATAGTATGACAACAAGAAGTTAATAACACAAATGACTAACTAATGGCAATTATCAACAACTTCACTTGCCACAATTGATCAATAAGGAGTCAATAACACAATTGACTAACTAATGACTATCATTGAAAACTTCACTTGCAACAACCAACCTTGGTTTTTGTATGAGGAAAGAACACTGTCGGTTATCTCAAGAGTTTTCTGGGCAAACAGACCTTCCGAACCACCTGCAGATGGAAGAAATAAGGAAATGCAGACCTAATTATTCATTTGTCCAACAAACAGCAAGGTTAATAATGTAAACGCTTGTGCTGTGTGTAATACATGGCATGAGATAAAGGAATATTCAAAGTAAACTAGACATAGTTAAGATACCCAATTACAACTTTTTTTATAAAAAGAAAGTCAAGATCCATCGAGCAAATTAAATTCAATTACCAAGAAATCCAAGCAAAACACTGTTGGGGTTGTGAATTTTGAGAGCATTGTGGAGACCCCAGATAACATTGTGTCCTCCAGGAGATTGTCTCCCACAAAAGACAATTCCCACCCTGCAACAACACAATCAGTACCATGAGATTCATAACAAAACAGATTCACAACAATGCCCAGAAAACACAAACATGACAAGCAGACACAAACCTAATAGGAGGGAACTCAGTTATGATCTGAGCATCAGGGACTTTGGCAGTGGCCCTGAGAAAATGAGCCAAAGGGTGTCCATAGGTGTGAGGAAAAGCCCTGGTGATGGTGAGGGCGTCAGTGGGGTCAGCAGTGGTGGTAGCATCACCAAATTCAACCCTCACGGTGGTTCCCTGCACCAAAAAGCCAAAAGGGTCATCACCCAGATGAAAAATAAAAATCAAAACTTTGCAACCCCTTCTGCTCCCACAAGAAACCCACAAGATCTGAAACCAGCCAGTACCTGCAGGCAAGGGGGAAGCTCCGGCTGGTACAAAGACCGAATCTTTTGGAGATCTGAAAGCTCCCTGGGAATACCATAATCAGAATCCATGGATTCAACCTCTTCTGTGCCTCAACAGAGAGAACCTAAAAAAAGTGAAATAAGAAAAAACGCAGTACAAGGTTGTTATTGTTCTTGTAAGATTCTACTGTGTGAGTGTAACTATTGTTGTTTGGTGTAGTTGTTGTGGAGTGGTGAATGTTGGGTGATGGTAGGGTACCCTTATATGTTGCACCTACCAAACTAGTTTTTTTTTTTTCTCTGATTCTTCAAAACAAATGACTCCTCTATCCAACAAGAACTGACCAACCAAGCCCACCGAATTCGGGTCTTTTTACCATATAGCTATTCGAATATTCTTCTTATACTCAGATTTTTTTCTTTTTTTTTTCTTTTTCTTTTTCATTAAATTAGTTATTCTAATCAAGTTTTGGTGAGATCATATAACCTCTTTCTGTTATGTTTATCTTCACCCTAACTTTTTTTAGTTTAAAAAATATTAAACCAATACTACTTTCTGCTTTAACTTTTTCATTGTTTAACAAAAATATACATTGTTTAAAAATATTATATTGTGTTCTCTTTCTAGGGAAATTATGTTGAATGTACCAAAACAAAGGAAATTAGGCAACTTCCTTTTTTTAGAGCAATTACAATAAATTCCATTGTCACCTGGTTTTTTTTGTATTATAAGTAATCTACTATGTTTTTTAATGTTAAAAGTTTCCAAATAGAAATACACAAAATAATTGTTTTGCATAGCAAATGTTTGGTACAAAAGAAAATTCTTTATATGCAAATTCCTGAAAATGAATCTTGAAAATTGTAAAAACAATTCAAGTATATGTTATTGGTTAAGAATATTCCTCGTGATTTTTATATTTATATGTAATTTCTTTATAATAAAAGGCTTGAATGACCACATCAAATTATTTGATTAAATAGCATACAACTCAAACAAGTTAGGTTCTTTTCTCCTCTATAGAAATCATTTTGAAAAAAAATTGACCAAATTATTTCCTGGCGAACTTTTTCTAAAGTAAAAAAATAAAAAATATATTTTCCAACTTCAGAGAACATTAAAAAAAAGTCCGGCGCCGAAAAAGTCAGTATAACAAATGCAAATATCAATAAATATTTAAAGAATTACGAGATTAATCTATATTAGCTTTTTATAAATTGGTTTTAGTTGTATAATTTTATATTTTATTAAACTAAAATAAATCAATATTTGATAAATATGTAGTCAAAAGTGATAGTATAATTTTTCAATTTAAAATAATCACACAACTTTTAAAATTATATTTAAAAATTTATTATATTTTTTCAAAATTATATTTTTATATGTAAAAATGGTGAAAAGCCCTAATTTTGAAAAATTCAGTGTAATATATTTATTCTTCATGCTATGTGGCCATTCATTCAAAGTCACTCTTAAATGAGGTTTTTTATTCTTAACTTTTTTTTCCACTGGGTTGTGCTTTTGTCATTATCCATGTAGAAGAAAAAGTAGGGAGAGAAACCAAATTTACTTTTCATGGTTTTGAAAACTTTTGATGAAAAAGCATAGGCATTTACATCTGAAAAGGTTATATTATGCAATTTATGTTTGGATTCAGATTCCTTATCTCAAGAAGGAATAATAGGTAAAATTTGGTCTTTACTTATATTTTACCTTCGAATTTCTTCTGCTATGGTGTCACATTCCACAGCCATGAATTTAATGCTTCTTAAGTACTTTTTCAAAATTAAAATTATGGACAAGATTCTTTTGTTAGATTTTTTTTATTGTATGTTTTACTGTTTAACAGTTACTATTTTGATTATTTATACATTTTAGTATAATTTTTAGTTTTGATATTTTATTATTTGTTAATTCAAATTTTTTTTAAAATGAAAACAGATTGTGTTTTGATACTATCTTTTTGTTAATATTAATGTTTAAAACATGTTTTATGTTTTAAAATCTTTTCATCAACCATCATCGCTAGGTTATAAATTAAATTGTCAAATTTACCAAATACTAATAGTCAAATGATAAAAATGTATAATTAAAAAAAAACAAAAAAGACTCTAAATTATAAGAATATACTTGGAAAAAAACTTGTTGTACAAAAGTATAAAGTAAAAACAATTCCATCCTTATCTTAACCACAATAGTTTTGAAGTATGGAAATTCTTTAGAGAAAATTGTCTAACAAACAGAGTTCAACCATAATTAAATATTTTTGTAATTTATTTTTCTATCAATAAATATCTATATAAATTAGCTTTTGTATAAATATTTATTAATATAAAATATCTTTTTATTTTTATTTTTATTATTTATAAGTTCCGTTTCGTAGAATCCATATAATTTAACGAAGACAATCATTTGATGTGTTTTTTTATAAGTTATAAGAGTATATCCATGCCATTAATTATTCGTAATTACAGATATTTTATTATTTCAGTTATTTAGTTTATTTTAGAAATATTATTATACATAATTAAAAAAATAAATGAATTTGTGATTATCTTCTTTATTTTTAGTAAAATAAATTAATATAATTAAAATGATGAAATAGTTCATTATTAATATTTTACCTCAAACTGATTTGATTAAGAAGTATCAATTTACTAAGTAGGGTAAAGAATATTTGAATAAGAATATTAAGAATATCAAATTGTGAGTATTAATGTAAGAGATTGATATTACATCATCATCACAAGTCTCACATTTATAAATTATTAAAATACTTTATCTCTAATCGATATGGAATCTCCAAGACTATATTGTTTAAAAGTAGTTTGGTCCGATAGCGGGTGACCCAATAACTGTGCGCTAGGATAGGCTCTGATACCATCTAAAGAAGTGGAATTTAAGCTTAACTCAACCTTACAAAACTGGCTTGTAAAGTGAGATTTGCATCCATATATAAACTATTGAAATGTTTCATCTCTATTCGATGTGGGATCTCCAACACGAGTCAAATCATTTCATAACAAACAACAAACATAAGACAATAATTTAATTTAGTAGATCATTCAAAGATTTGTGTATGCTTCTTACTTTTACATAAATCAATGAGGAGCCAAGAAACATGCATCAACCAGTGATTGTTTGTTGAGTAATAAGAAACATAGCCCAAACAACATTATTATAAAAGTTGCCCCTATGAAAAAAAATAGATTATATTGGAAGGTTCTTTTTTAATAGTAAATTATACAAAGTAAAGTTATCAATTGTAGGTGGCGAAGAAAATACATAAACGGACTCATCTACTGAACAACAAATAATATATTAGGTTTTGTAAGGTTCAAATAATTAAGACCACCCACAAGTAGTCAATAGGATCAAACAAAGATTACATTCATCACGGTGATGTTCAAACATTAATTTCAAAAGGAGAATACACAAGATTAACCAATTAGAGGCCAATAATAGAGATTATGTTTGTTATACATTCATGCTTATGGAGAAATGTATTTTAGAAATAAAATGAATCTCAAGGTCAAGGAAATAGTTCAAGCGAACATGGTCTTTCATATGAATATAATTGTTGTCTAAGTTCCTTAATGGATGTTTGATCATAATTAGTAATAATCACATCATCAACATAAAGAAGTAGAAGAATAATGACCATAAGTGTGTGACGAATGAATAAAGAGGAGTCATGTTGACTTTGAGTATAGGAGAACCACAAAAAGTATAATGGAATTTGTCCAACCACAGGAGTCTGTTTCAAACTATATAAGGATCTTTTGAAACTTGAAGAGGAGTCGTGTAAATATCACCATTTAGCTCACCTTGAATAAAGACATTTCTAACATCCATTTAATGAAAGGACATTTTTAATAGTTATTATTTTGTATACAAGATCAAATGTATCATCATGATTAGTTCCATATTTGTGCTTTTTACCTAAGGCAACTAATAAGCCTTGTAATGGTTAAAAGAACCATATACACCCCATTTGAAATCTATTGGTTTGATATTAGGAGGACAAGAGACAATATCTCATGTGAAGTTCTCTTAAAGGGTATAAAGTTCATCATTCATTGCATTTTTTGAGTATGCAACTTTAACATATTATAAGTAACAAGTAAGAATAGACGTGTTAGAGAGAGAAGAGGTCAAAGAAGTATTAGAGGAATCAAACTTGCAGTATTTGAGACATTATACTAGATCATCCAGTGTAATCAATACCAAAATGAGTAGTATATCAGCATGGGAAGAGAGATGAGAATATGACTACTTTATTTCTAACATATGTCATGTCAAATTTGAAACATTCCATTAATAGAAACAAGGTAAAAAACATGAAAATATAATTCAAAATAGACCTAAGAGGAGGAAATAAAAAATTCATTGTAAAAGAATATCATATTCTTTGGATATGCAAAAATGATGGTTAAAAATAGCATAACACATATGAAAATCTTATAAGAGTGACTATGCCTATAAATGAACATTGAACATATTAGTGTCTAAACTTATGGTATTCAAGTAAGGTAAATGGATAAAACATATATAACCAAAAAGCTATAAAACATTATAGTCAAATTTGGTTTAAAAAAAATGAAAGAAAGGATAATCAAAATTAATAACCATAGAAGTAAAACTATTGATTAAGAAAACAATGATAGATACTGTCTCTACCCAAAATCCAAATTGAATGAAAGTTTGAAAAATCCATATGTGTATCACATCAATTAAGTGACTATTTCTTTATTTTATAATATATTTTAGAGACAAATGTTAGGATAAGAATCTTAAGATATGATACGTTTTTGTTAAATATATTTCTCATAAATAAAGTAAAACATTTAAATATTGGTTTAAAATTGAGTTTTAACATATATTAGACATAAAAAACAATTTAAATTTAATTGGAAGAAAATATAAAGAAGTAAAATAACTATAATTATTAATAAATATAACAAAATATTTATAGATGTTTATAAGAACATGCGAAACTAGTGGAGACATACTTCAATCATTACTATAAATCATTGGAAAACATAATGAGTATCAAATAATCATTTAAAAAAACATATTAAGCAAAAAAAGAAGTGATCGACTTTTAGCCAAAATAGAATAAAATAAATAAATGCACCGTACCAATTTTTTTTTCTCAAGAAATAAAATTTAAATAAGTGAGACAAAAATATTTATATAAAATGGCTAGACAATATATGTGAGATGTTTTCAAAAATAAAGAAAATGTAAATTGTAAATACTTTCTGTTAGCGACAAAAGGAAATTATATTTTCTTCATCATCTTTATTTTTCCTTCATATAAGTCCATTATGAAAGAGTATATAATGTTTCACTTTCCATTCCCTTTGGAAATTTTAATATTTTTTAAAACATCGTGAGTTTTTCAAACCATTGTTTTCTTCCATATATGTCTCAGTTTAATTTGTTGAATGAAAAAAAATTATAATGTGTGATTTTTTTGTTAGGGGTAAAAAAATATAATTTTTCCTCCATTCCTTTATTGACTATTGATTTTTATTTTTTTTAACATTCATTAATAAGAGAAGTTGTAGTTAATATTAGTTATATAAATGATAATATTAGAAGTTAATATTTTATATGCTCTAAAATATTATTATTACTTCATAATATCACTATCACTATTATTATTATTATTATACGTAGGATAAAAACATGACTACTTTATTGATTTTTTCTGAAAAAATTATGGATTATTGTTGTTTAATATTTTTAACATTCAAAATCGAAATTATTTTGTATTTAATCTTAATTAAAATTGTGTTAATTTTTAATTAAGAGTTCACACAATTTTTCTTATTAACAGTTCACTTAAGTAAAGAAAAGTTATTGTAGTATAATGATAAAAGTTGTGGCTATTAGCATTGTGTGATTTGTTCTTGAAAACATAGAATATCAAAATTGTACATTTGCTAGAAACATATTATTAGTTTATTTTTCGTTTGTAATGTTTGACAATGAAATCAAGTTTAACAAAAACATTAAACTATAAAAAAGGAAGCACGGTTAATTGGAGGACGGTCCAGAAATATATTTATATTTTCAATGACATATGAATGAAAAGGATGTGAATAATTTAATTTAAATAAAAGAAACTATTTTAGCACTGAAAAGAATAAAAAAAATATAATTTATATAATCAAGCCTTTATTTTATAGTCAATTTAAATGACTATTTGGTTTTAAAGAATTCAAATCCAACATGAATGGCACCATAGAAAGAAACTCCACCAAGTGAAATCTGTTTGTAATGACCAAACAATTATGCTTTAGAAGTGTAGCAATCAATAGTGACACCAATAGAAAGTAGATAAATAAATGTAATTTTCACCTAATTGGTATGGTGTTGACTTAAACGATGGATTAGGTGCATTTCTTATTTAATATTTAACAATTTTATATTGGACTTTTTCCGTTAAATATTTCTACTTCTTTTCACTATTTATAATGAATTTTCTTATTTCAATAAAACGGTATTTTATATAAAAAAACACATTTGATTCATAAAAAAGGCATGAGAAACGTTACAATATTTTATTTCATGATAAAATGTACTTACTCGTATTTAATATATATATATATATATATATATAATATAAATATTTTATAAATTAATTGTTATTGAGAAATTAATTGATAATTATTTAAAAATAAAATCTAATATCTTTTATTATATTTAGAATATACTATTTATTTATCATAAGTTGATTTTGTAAATCTTACCAGACTTATTTTAACTTATCTTAATGCATATATATGACGTGATAAATGGATAAAAGACTTATAATAAATAATTCAATTATAATAAAATAATATAATCTTGCTCATATAATTTGTGGTTATAATAATAATAAGTAATACTAAAGTTTAATAATAACAATAAGTCTTTATAGAGATTATAAAACTATCCGAAAACATAAAGCTATTAGATATTACGCAAATCAGTTAAAAGACATACAAAAACAGATAACAAAAATAGATACAAATATCTTTATATAGTAAGTTGAATCAAGTGGGTGTCGCTAAAACAAATTTTATTTATAATAGGGTCTATTTTTTTTTATTAAGTGTAAGTTACAAATTTCCACAATGATTTTAAAATAGTATAATATTCATCAAGTACAAGTCACAATGATTTCTAAAACGGTATATCAATTTTTTTTAGTTTATATATATTTAAATTGGTGTTATCCATAATATAAAAATATTTCTAAAAAAAAATTATTATTTACATAACAAATGAAAGTATAACAAGAAAAGGAATTATCTAAAAGGTTAATTAAGCACTAATAGAAAGACAATGATATTCAAATAAGCTCTAAAAATCTTTTTTCAATATATGTTGTTGTTTCTTAAAAAATATTAGTAATATTGAGCGATTATATATATATATATATATATATATATATATATATATATATATATATATATATATATATTAAGTGTTTTGTATGTCGTAAATCTTTTTTAATGGTAAGATTAATAGGTTGTTTATAGAGTATAGAGAAAGTAATATTTACTTTTTAAAATCTTGTTAACTTTATGAAGTATTTTTCTACATCCTTTCTTTAGAGAATTTTCTTTCTAATTTTTTTAAACGTTTTCTTTTTTTTAACTAAAACTGTTAGTAATAGAATATTTGAAAAAATTAAAAGTGTTTTATTGTTAAATAATATTTGTTTTCAATTTTAACGGGAGATGATGGGAATAGTTAATCCTAACTTGGTGTTCCATATAAATTAGAAGTGACAATAATAATACTTGAAATCAATATTTGATTAATGGATTTTTTTTGCATGTTATAAAAAATAAATGGATATAAAGCAAATATTCATAAAGTAAAACCCATTTTCTCGTCTACTTGTTCTACCTCCAAATCAAGGGTAAAACTAAACTTAACAAACTTCTAATGAATATCATTTTGATGAACATTTTTTATTTGACTAAAGTCTTTTTCCTCTATTATAACATTGTATTTAGAAGACATAAAATCATTCTTATGTTTCATCCTATAAATCCAATTATTATTAGGGTCATCTTTCCCTTTGCTAACTTCACCAAAATTGTCAGGTAGAGATTTCATTTCATCCTTAGTTGCATCCAAAAATGCTAGGTAACTTAGTTTTATATTGGAGCTCTCTCTCTCAACCAAGGTCATGTTCATCATTTTTTCTAAACCAGTAAATGAAGAGTTTTAAGAGGAGTCTTCTCAAGTGCAATACCATGGTTCTTACATTAAACATCAAAGGATCCATAACACTTAGTGTTTTGTCTTCAAAGAATAAACCTATAACTTCATGTAATAATTATCAATAAAAGTAACAAAATAAAGTTCATCACAACAAGATTTTACCTTCAATAAACCAAAAATGTCTAAATGTAATTGGATTTCCCAAAGTTATGAAGCTTTTTGAAAGATATTTTGATTTGCTCAGTCATCCAATTTTTGTTAAAAAAATTCAATCATTTTTTTCAATATTATGACTAAGTCTTTGGTACCTTAAATATGCATATGTATCCATTATATTGATAATGTCTTTTGCAACCAAAGCTTTATTCTAACATAACTTAGAAATTTTCTCCCCTTTGACCACAATCAAGTTATTTTTGGTGAGTTTTTTTGCTTTTCATAACCAAAATTAGTATCATAAACCACTATAATAAAATATTAGGAGTATTATAAGGTTAGGTGGGGTAGGATTTGGACAAATCTATTACCCAATAAGATGAATTGAATTTTATATTTTTCATGTTAAACCCAACCCAACCCACTTTTTAGTGAGTTAGATTGGATTGGGTTAATTGGGTAAAGATTTTAGGAAACTTTATTTTTTTATTTTTTTAAAGGTTGTAATTTTCAAATATCAACCTAAAAAATAATACCATTTTTACAAAATTTAATTCAAGACTTCAGGTAAGCTAATAAGTCTAGTTATAAAAAGTTTGTCCAGACTAATTCAAGACATGAAAAGAAAAAAAATACAATTTGTCCATAATACAAGTATAAGGGTGAGTCTGAAATCTCCCCTACTAAACACATCACCCAATCCATATAAGAGTGGTTTAATTTGGGTTGCACTGAATTTGACTCCATCATAAATAAAATCCAACCTAATTAGATTGGGTTTGATGAGTCAAGGTGAGTCATCCAATAACTCGACCTAATGAATGTCCTATGAAATACCTACACATAAATCAAATTAAAATGAACATTTGTAGCATGTTTCACTTCTCTTAGAAATAATTACATTCTCATGTCAGTTTACAAGCACACATCATCAATGTCAACTACCTTACACGTCTTATTATCACCCATTTTTAGTTTGGAATGCATGTGGATGACACATGATTCATCCTAATTCCTAACATTTTTCTTAAATTATGTTCTCAAATCCTTTTCTTTATCATAGATTTCAGAAAATCAAGAACATAATTGTCAAAAGTTCCTTCCAATAATTATTAAAAAGACTTAAGATAGTTGATCATTATTATATCATATCATCAATTATGTCATACTCACTAAGAATTTGCATTGATATAGAATAAAAATGACCCTTTCCTAGTTAAAACATCAATCTAATAATACTATCAATTATTCACAATCTCTCATCATATTATTATAATCATAATTACAAAAAATAAGAAGAAGATCACAGATAGAAGTTACATAATTAACATCTATACAATCTTAATCTTTATCAAATTGTTTGTTTTTATTGTCATTTTTTCTAATAAAAATATTTGTTTTATATGTGTCTTTTTTTTTTTTATAATAATAACACTCTACACTTTTATATCAAAACTTAAAATTACTCAATTATTTCTTTAGACTTCTCCTTTGTTTTTATAACAAAAACTTCTCAATTATCTTAGCTACTCATTAATAACATTATTTTTTATCGTTTAAAAAAATTACCACTAAAAACAACATTAATTATAAAAACTTGAAAAATTCTTAGCAATCAAGTAGAAAGTTATTAATAAACATAATTTTAATGCATCCTTATTAAACTTTATTTCGACAATTAATTATTAATCAAAAACATCTTTAAAAGTTACTGAAGTGATCTTAAATATAAAAAGTTTCTTGTTATATTCTTTTTTGTCTTACTATTTTACAACTTTATATGTTAAAAGGAGTCCTACTAATAAATTACTTACATTATTTACCTTCTAATTTAAACTATATATTTTTTGTAATTCCCTTTCATGTTATTTTTCACTTACACTGTTACTTTACAACTTCAATAATTAAAGTTATATGTTTGAGTTTCTGGTTAATGGTAAAATCCAAACGTGCTTTTTTTGACCACTTGATACATTGACATGCTTCTAGGCCTTCTGAAAGAGGACAGCAAATTCATTTTCTCCTTTCTTAAACCACAGAGCAACAAATTTCTATGTCTGACAGTAAAATGTATTCAATCTCTCATTTTCAAATGATTTCAAAGGTCAAAGCATCTAGAACAACAAAGTTTATTATTTTATTCTATTTTAATAGCTAAACAAAAAAAACTTTGGACTTTACAACATTGACTTTATGGTTTCTTTTCTAGTATTGGCAAGACTTACTATAATAAAAATATTAATAACAATGTTTTCGGAAATCAGTCTAATTAGAATCTTCTCAACCCAAAGAAAATAAATTGAAGAAAAATTCCATGGTATAGAAGAAAACAAAGAATAAAAACCTATAGGGGCGGAAGATATAATGATAAGGAAGTCAAAACTTTAAAAATATATAACTAGTAAAATCCATATAAAATATGTTTTTCCGAAATGATTTTAAAAAACATACAATAAATAATATATTATTCAATTTCTAAAATTATAGATGACAATAACCAACTTTAGATGTTATTTATAATTTATGTTAAACTTCAGTATTTGTTAATTATATATTTTTGATGAAAATTCTTATGAATTATATTTTAAAAATAAATTAAATTTGAACAAGTTACATTATTAATTTTTTATGAAAAAAATTTATGTTACTCATTAAATTATTTTTTTGAATAGTAGCTGACAGTCATTCAAAATACTTTGTTTTCATGTAGTTAAAAAATAGAAGAAGAAAAAAAATTGTATATTGACAAACTTTACAACCTTAAATTATGGTAAACCTTGATATTTAATTTCTTTACCTAGGATTTTCAATAGGACGTAAGCTTTACAATGACAATAAAGAAAAGAAAGAAAACATAAAAACAAATGGTGTAAAAAGATAAAATATTTTTGTAAGTTTAAATGCTAATAATTATTTAATAAATAATATTTATTTTTCAAATGAATATTAAAAATATTACAAATAATTTGATAAGCGACTACAATTATTTATAACTTAATAATAAATAATAATATAAAAGAAAATTTATTGGAAGAAAAAAGACAATAAATAATACTCTAATATTTTATCTAAAAGAATACTATTATCACTATAATAAAACAATAGAAAATAGAATATTTCATTAAAAAATAAATAATAGTTAAATGATATTATTTACATAGAGATAGATCTATTCCTAAAAGTCTATCTAATGTAAGGATTTGCTTAAGGCCAAGGCCTAAAGGGTTCGACCATATTAGTATCTAGCTTCTTAAATTTAAGTAGTGTAAATGAATATATTATTAAAAAAAATTCATTTGAACGTAGATACTTCGTGTTACTAAGATGAACAATTTAGAGATAGATAATTAAAGTTAAAACTATTGAGGAAAGAGAAAATTTGAGTTATCAAATTAGAAATACATGTATATATGTTTCTGGTTTTATTAAAAAAAGGTAAGTTGCACAAAGTAATTACAAAAACACATGTACAAAATATATACTTAATTAAATAAAAATCTGTAACATCCATTACCTCGAGGCTTCAGTATTTGATCTGTATATCTCTATATGTATACTAAGTAGAATAAAAAGATATTCAAATAATATTTATATGTAAACTAATCTCACAAAAATGTTATATGTATGTGACTTTTAAACAAAATCACATTTACCATTTAATTCATTACTTCAACTTCAACTATAAATCAACATATGAAAATCTAATGAATATATTATAAAGAATATGAATAGACATTTCTCTTAAAAAATTGTATTAAATATATCATGATCTAATTCATCCTAAATACCTCAAGTATATAAATCCTGGTGTAATAAGTCAATCTAAGTTTAAGTTATCCAATTCTTAAATATATGCATGTATTTATATTCGTGATAAATATTTTATTTTTCTTAACTTTCCATCACTTGAAATCTTGATCTATATGATTTAGAATGGATGATAATGTGAAGAGTCATGTAGAGTGACTTGTTACCTGTAATGAAATAAAACAGATAGGTTAGATACTTAAGTTTCTCAACTCCACACAAACTTATTCAGCCTTACATCTCACATAAGTATTTTTTTTTTTAATCTGTGTAAAATCATTTGTGCTATATATGACAAAATATTTTCATTCGTTATACAAGTATAAATCCATATTTTATTTCATATTCAACTTTAATATTTTTTCTCATGGCAGTAGTAAGTAAATCTTTATTTTTTATGAGATAAAAAAATTAAGATTAAAATTTTTTCCACAACCGTGTCATTTTTTCTATTTTTTTTAATTTACGTGTGCCGATTGCGGACCTAAAGTTAGAACATATTTATTAAGCATATGTATTTGTACACTTAAAACATACAATCTATACACTAAATCGATATTATCATAATTATATCACTTTAGCGATAAAATTCAATATATCATATGTGAATAACATATGCCTCTATACCTACAAAATCATTTCCATATAGTGAAACTTCATTAACTATACAACTCAAAATTATAACATATTAGAATAATCAAAATTCATCGCTGTTTTTTCGCATACGTTATGTATATATAACCATTTTAAGTGATTTTTATATAATTAAATTAAATTAAATATACTAGTTAAATAAATTCCATTCCTTAAGAAAATACAATTTTTAAACTTAATTTAATTAAAAAAATCATTCAAATTGCTCTCGAGTTGTTGAAAATGGTTTAGCTCGTCGAGTTTTAATAGGAACAAATTTCTCATACCGAATAAATTTTTAAACGGAAAAGTTTGCGAAAGACAACGGGAGTTCCTAAACTATGCGAAGCTTCATATTTTAAAATTTTTCTACACTCACATTTTTCTGTACTTTCTATATGTGCTAATGTTTTTATTCCTAAAATGTTATTGTATTTTACTTTTGATCTTTTTAAAAAAATAACTTTTGGTTTCTATAAAATTTCTTTTTTATTTATTTTGATTTTTGTTATTTAGTTTTAGTTCTTATGAAATTTTGATTATTTTAAATTAGGCTATTTAAAAAATATTTAATAAAGAGTAAGAGCAAATAATCTCTCTGTTACAAGGAAAAATTTTCTCACAAATAATAAAATAAAATAGCAACGACACAAAATTAAGAAAATTCTTTTTAATATTTCAAGGTAAAATACGATTATATTTTAGGAAAAACATATTTCAAGTTTTTATAAATACAAATGTAATTAAAATATTTAAATTTTAAAAACATGTGATTTGTAAAAAAAATATTAATGATAAAAACTCTAAACTTGTGGATATGTTATAATATGCTATGATAAAATAAATATATAAAAGTTTGGCCGTTAGAGTTCTTACTTCTGTATCCACCAACTTTTTTGTTCCATCTTTTTCATTCATTTATTGTTTTTATATATAAAATAAGACACCCCCTCTAGCATATGAAATTTTAATTATATTACTTCATTGCTGCTGCATTTACAATATAAAATACTAACTTAAGAAATAACATAGGATAACAGTAATTATATTAATTTACACTTCATTCACAGTTGCTGAGAACAGTATTAAAACTTACATCACCAATTAAATGGGTTATTAGTTTGTCAACCACCAGTTGCATTCTGCACATCTATATTTTCAAGCTGCATCTATGTAAAATTTGAAATTCCAATTTTACCCTTTTGAAGATAAATTATCAATTGTGGGCATTCAGTATCAGAATGTGCAATTCACTGAACTTTTGGATGGTATATTTTAGAACGTTAAAAGTTAAGCTTTTATATCTCAGAATATAGAATACAAAATATAAAATATGTTTCAAGATTTATATATTTTACAATTTGAAATACATATTTTGTAGTTTAGATTTTAAAATGCATATTTCTATTTTGAATTGTATTTAAAAATGTATAACCTGTTAATACAATTTGGAATGCATTTTCGGATTTAGAAATATATTTTAAATGGTACATTCTAAATTGTATTAATACATTATTGATTGTGTATTTTGTAATATATTTTTAGATCAAAAATACATTTTGAAATGCATAATCCGAAATGCATTTTCTTTTTCAACAACAAGTTTATTAAAAATTTTATAAAATTTGTATTTTTAGAATTTACAATTGTAAGGGAAAATTTGATTTTCAAATTTTATGGAGTACAAGTTCAAAATACGGGGATGGTGAATAAAATGACCTTTTCAAAGCCCACAATGAAGAATAGGCAAAGACACAACAGCGGACCATTTCTTTCTGCAACCCTATAGTTTTCATGTACATCTCATGGATGATTAAAAGACAAAATCACCCCTACTCCCACCATCCTTTTGCTGTCACTACCTTTTTGTCCTCCTCCTCGTCATCCTTGTTTATGTATTGTGTCACATATGAACTCAAGAAAGAAAGTATTTCAAATTGTACAATTCAAAATTCATTTTGACTAGAATATTTTTGAGTCGTATCTATGAGAGACGATAAGAACCGAAAAAATATGAATATCTTTTGAGTACAAAACCAAGTCATCCTAGCTCGATTTTTAATTTTGCTTGCTTTAGTGATTTTCGTGCTTGAAACAATCATGAAATTTTGATCTGAAGTTTTGTTGGTCCTCCTTTATGTCAAACAACCACAAATCGACCCAAAAAAAACCATGTTCAGAAGTTTTGGGAGCAAAACCAAGTCATTTTTTATTGATTTGCAAGTTTGACGAGTTTTAATACCAAAAGTCATAAATTTTGATCGGAAAATTTTTGATCCTGATGAAAACGATAAGAATTGAACTGAAAAAAATGTGGGTATGTTTTGGGAGCAAAACTAAGCCATCATGGATTGGTTTTCAAATTTGCTTGCTTTGGTGGTTTTCATGCCTGAACACAGTCATGAAATTTTGAACTGAAGTTTTCTTGGCCCTCCTTCATGTCAAACAATTACTAATTAAGCCAAAAAACCATGTCCAGAATTTTTGGGGACAAAACCAACTCATTTTGGATTGGTTTGCAAGTTTGACGACTTTTCGTACCAAAAGTCATGAAGTGTTGATCGGAACATTTTTGAGCCGTATTGATTGGAAACAATAAAAACTGGACTAGAAAGACTGTGAGTATGTTTCGGGTGCAAAATCAAGTTATTCTAGCCTGGTTTTCAACTTTGTCTGCTTCTAGTTTCCATGTTTGAAACAATCCTGAAGTTTTCTTGGCCCTCCTTTATGTCAAACAACAACAAATCGACCCAAAAAACCATGTTCGAAGTTTTGGGGGCACAATCAAGTCATATTGAGTTGGTCTGCAAGTTGGCGAGTTTTCGTACTAAAAGTCATGAAATTTTGACGAAAACATTTTTTAGTGGTATTGATGGAAAACGATAAGAATTGGACTTGAAAAAAAATATGAGTATTTCGGGTATAAAACCAAGTCATCCTGACTTGTTTTAACTTTGTTTGCTTTGGTAACTTCCATACTTGAAAAAATCATGAAATTTTGACTTGAAGTTTTCTTGACCCTCTTTTAAGTTAAACAACTAAAAATCGATCCAAAAAGCCATATTTGAAAGTTCTGGGACAAAATAAAGTTATTTTAGATTGGTTTTAAATTTGACAAGTTTTCGTATAAAAATTCTTGAAATTTTGATCGGAATATGTTTCAACCATATGAAAACAATAAAAATTGGACCGGAAACAATAAGATCAAGACCGTATAAATGGTGTGACTAAATTGAATAAAATAAATAACGAGACAAAGTAGGTAATTAAGTCTTTAAATATTCTTATTGTTATTTTCTGTATGATTTGTTAGAAAAAATGCAGACAATATTAAAAACAAATTGCATAGACATTCATTATAGAAGACTTTTATCTAATAAAAAAATTAAAAACTATCATGATTGATGACTGCATATATATGTAACCTTTTTATTTTTCTTTGCAGCAAAAGTGATTATATTTACTTATACATATATATGATATTTTTATTTTTTGTTTGTCTAACTTTTAAATAATTCTTTACATTAATGTTAATTAATATTGATCTTATTTATGATATGGTAATTTTTGGACTCCTAATATTTTTCTAGTTCGCTTCCTGGTTTCTTATACGAATATGATATTGATACTTTTCATTTTTAGAATATCCGAGTTTCAGAAACATAGCTTATTTGAAAGTGGTGGTCCTGTGAACACATGTTCTGTTTTCCAAAAAATTGCCTTTAAACACTTGAATATGATACTTGAGAAGAAAATGAGAAAACAGCCCTCCATTGTTTTGTTTTTTTGGTTCTACAAGACTTATTTTTTGAAAACAAGTTTTAAACAATAATGCAATTTGGATGAGAAACAAATCTCTGAACAGTGTAAATTATTTTAAAAAATGGTTTCTAAAACAAATAAGTGAGTACTGAATCAAACAAGTCCTAAGAGAGTAATAGTGAGACATGAACAAGGCATACCAAAGAGAAGAGGAGAAAAGAGTACTAAGGAAAAATAAGTCATTTTTAGGCCAACAAATTTTTTTTTTTCAACCCTCACTGAAATATTCATTTTCCTTTTGTGTACTTTCCTTTGCACTTGGTTCACTATTTCAGGTCTCACCCTCTAATTATCATGCTTACTTTGAATAGAGAAATTGAGGAATCTGATGAAAATTCAGATGCTCTTTTTTTCTGAAAGTCCAGTTATGATGGTTTTTTGCATGATAAATATATGAAATAATAAGTTAGTGTTCCTGCACACCATGTTAAATATATTTGATAAACTTTAGAGGCTGCTTGATCCAGGACTGAATCCTAATCAATTGTCATTTTGTTGTATATGTTTACTAAAGCATGTTTTAGTTGATGTATACACATGTCCAATGTAAAATTGGATGATAATGCACTTGGATTGAATAGGAAAAGGTGCTGGTGTAACATTTATGATATGCTAGACCGTGAATGAGAATGACGATCTAGAAAATTAAGACAAGATTGGAAACAATGATCAAAACCATTAGAGATCTAAATAAGTTAGACTTATAGATAAATCAAATTTAAACTCATTTCTTAATAAATGTGTTAAGTATTTGGTCTTGTCAATATTGCACAATTTGAAGTTAAGCACACATCAACAGAGTAATGAGATATGAATAGAAGACACTAGAGAGGAGAGGATGCATCAAATGACCTTCATTTCTACAAAATTCACCAAAGAAACAGTTTTTTCATATTGGGTAACTACAAATTCAAAGGTTTATAGTAATTTCTGATATGGTTTATCTTAGCAGAAAAGGTGGAGAAGTGACAGGTATCAAGTATAGGTCATCTTTTCTCCTAACAGTCACTCCAAATTCCTCAGTCATGTCCAAATCCTCATTTTTCATTCCCATGGGAAGCTTCCAATCAAAGTGATACAACAAAAATGCAAGTGTGAGCTCAACACTTATCAAACCAAAGGTGGTGCCTGGGCATATTCTTCTTCCAGCACCAAATGGTATGTACTCAAAATTATTCCCTTTGTAGTCAATAGATCTATCAATGAATCTCTCTGGATAAAACCTCTCTGCTTCACTCCAATACTTTGGATCTCTTCCGATTGCCCAAGCATTCACAATTACCTTGCTTTTCACTGGAATATGATACCCATTGATCTCACATGCTTCTCTACATTCTCTTGGAATTAAAAGAGGAGCTGGTGGGTGTAACCTTAGGGTCTCTTTCACCACTAATTTCAAATATTTGAGTTCATCCACACAAATTTCATCAACCCTTCCTTTCGTGTTGAATACCTCTCTCACCTCATCTTGTGCTTTCTTCATTACTCTTGGATCCCTTATCATCTCTGCCATTGCCCAATTTATGGTAGTTGCAGATGTCTCTCCTCCAGCACCAAACACGTCCTGCAAAGTATAAAAATCATGGCTTTGACTTTTTTTAATGTTAAAAGTATACTTTTAAGCACAAAATAGACACTTAGATTGTGATGAACTATGAAGTTGCTAACATATATCAAGAATTGAAGATTATTCTCACCAGGATTATAGCCTTGATGTTGTCAATAGTTAAGCAAATACCGTGGTTACCATCATTATCATCCTGGAATTTGAGAAGAACATCTACCAAATCTTCCTCTGCTTCACCTTGGCCTCTTTTGCCTTTGGACTTTCCCTCTTTGTGTTCACTGATGATGTCTTCTAATATCCTATCAGTTTGTCGATGCAGTCTCTCAAGCTCAGGCCTCAAACCAGTAACAGTATGAAGCCATTTAGCTGAAGGAAATAGATCTCCTATGTTAAAACCTGATGCAACTTTGACTCCTTCTTTTACCACTGAAATGAATTCTTCTCGGTCTTTGCATTTCATGCCAAACGCAGCTCTTGACATGATGTTATATACCGATGAAAGTACTGCTACAGTGAGGTTGAAGGGAGAGCCTTCATGTGAAACTATGATTTTGACAAGATGGGTGAGTTCTTCTTCTCTTATTGGGTGGAATGAGCTGACACGTTTTTGGGTGAAAAGCTCCACTGTGCATATTTTTCGTAGGTGTCTCCAGTAGTTTCCATAGGATGCAAAAACTATACCTGTGGATTTATAAGATAATATATCGGACGCTAGAATTGGTGGCCTGGATGCAAAGATGAGATCATGGGTTTTCATGATCTCCTTAGCATGTTCTGGTGAGGAAACAATGATTGTGAAGACCTCCCCAAGTTGGAGATGCATGAAGGGACCATATGTTTTGGCCAAGTCTCTTAGTTTAGTGTGGGGTGTGGAAGTAAGAAGATTGTGCAGGTTTCCTATGATGGGTAGCTTCCATGGACCTGGGGGTATCTTTTGAGATGACTGAGTTTTGTTGAGATTGGTCCCTATTTTGAATGCCAAAATGATGAAGAGGAAGAAGGAGATGATAAGGGTTAACATGTTAAGCAGTTGAGAATCCATGGTGACAGAAGAGAGGAGTAATGGAAGTAGAAGTCCTGATAAAGATTAGGATTTGGTTGTCTTTGTCTCTTCTTTTCAACGAACCAGAAGACCACAAATTAAAATTTGTCCTTTTACGTTTATTATATGTTAGGTTGAAAAGCATGGACGATACATTAAAAGTTTCCGTGCAATGTCGAAATGCTTTTGTAGTTTTCTTGTGGTAAAGAGGATGAACAGACTTTATCTATCCTTAATATTTGACCTAAATTTACCATCTTTAATAAGTTTTGTTGGAAAGCATATGGTGGTTTTGTTTGGTACTCTGTCTCACATCATCTTAATTTATAATTGAAATAAAAATTAAAGGAGAAAGAAAACAAAGAAGTGGTATTAATAAAACTTTATTACAGAAAAAAAAATTATAATACTTTCCCTCTAGTTTCAAGGAGAAATTTCTAACATCTTATTTTGAAAATAAGAAAAACAACTACAAGTAAAAATTTAAAAGAGAAATTATTTTTTTTCTCTTAATTCTGCTTTTAAGCACTTAAACTTAAAAAAAGAAGTGATTTTTTCGAAGGATATAAATACAAGACTTCTAGAAGAAAACTAATATCAATTATGTTATTTTTTCTATATAACAATTTGTCATCAATTATGTTATTTTGTCTTTATAATATAATCAAAGTGTAATATTTTTATTTATTTTCTCTCTCTTTAGCTAAACCTATAATGGGTACACTCCTTGTATGTATTTAGCTATTTACTTTTGTTTTTAATAGAAAAGTACATAGATAATTTTTTCATTATCATATCTTTTATTCATTTTTGTTCATCGTTCTATTTCATATTATTAGATAGATAATTTTTTATTCTTATATCTTTTGTTCATTTTTGTTCATCTTTCTATTTCATAGTATTAGAGCACTGATTTCAGAGTTATGGTTGATACATTTACTCATGGCTGAAATTGTTGATCCCTCACGAGACTCCTTGTTATTCTTGAATAGGATTTGTTCTCTCGATATACAACAAGAGAGACAAATTTTTGGTAATCAGTCGAGACAATGATAGATACTAGTAAAAAGCAGATCCTAATAATAATGAGTAATATCTAACATTGGTAGCCCTTTTACAATAATCTAAATCTGCTTCTAATCAAATCTCTATTATTCCTTCTGAAATGGATTTTAGGAAGAGGATGAATTGAACTTTCAAAGATTTTCGCAAAATATGAAAATGGAAAGAATGAAAGTCTTTTATCAAAGCAATCAATTATGTGAATTTTGCATGCACAATACAAAATCAATCAATTGAATGATAAAAACAATCGATCAAAAACACTCATAGAACAACACAATAGATAACCAATCAATTGAATCAGAAAAACAATTAATTGAACAACAAAATATACAAACACAAAAAGGCACTCCAAACAGTGAAATAATATGAATGTAAAATTTTGAGATTCTTGAAACAAAAATCATCAATTAAAACAAAAAAGTAATTGATTGAAATCCTTTAAAAGAAACCAATTCTTTATACTGCAATTAATTGAACAACAAACACAATCAAAAAATAAAATCAGTTCACAAAATAATAATGGCAGAATTCAATCAATTAAACAATACACTCAATCAATTGCAGAACCTCACAAACACAACAACAAGTACAATTGATTGAAACCTAAAAATGATTAATTGATTTTTCAGAATAGGAAAAATGGCACAAAACAAATTCTCAAAGTTACTCGAAAATGTAATATGATTCACATGTGAAATCTTAGAATACCAAATTCAAATTACAGCAAGACAAAATTATACAGAGCAGAATGGGAAATTATGCAATTTACAGAAAATCAATTAATTGGAAGCCGAAATCAATTAATTAAATTTTTGACAGATTTGAGAAAACTACTCAGAATCAAAACGCGAATCAAGATAGGGTCAAGAGAGAGCAAAAACACCAAGAATTATACCGGTTCACTCTTACTCAAGAGCTATATCCAGTCTCTTTGCCAACAAGCAAAAAAATTCACTCAAGAACTCAAAGTTCAAACAATACAAACACTAACACATTTGCACCCTACAAGAAATCTTCTGCACCCTGCAAAATATGACATCTGAACCTTACAGAGAATGCAAAACCAGTGCAGAACCCTATTACACACTTACAAATGTAAACCCTATACAATTTTTAGACTAAACACTCACAAATACATGGAAATTACAAAACCATAATCAAATTCTGCACTTAATAGCAACACAGAAAATGAAACACAGTGCAAAATCTTATCTCTTGTTATGCAGAACTAGAACAACACGTTTTTCACCAATGAAGAGCTTCAAGATCTACAATCTTGATCTTTCTTGAAGAGAAACACTTGAACTTAAAAGACCCACACATTTTTCTTAGATTATCACAATTCTTGAGGAGAAACATACAATTTTTCCCATTTTCTTTGCATTCTCTGTAAAATTTTTTCTTCCTTCCTTATCAAACTGACGATCAGAGGTCACCCTTAGATTCCTGGCGTTGAGTAGAGTAAGAATGTCTGATCATATTCATGAAGGATAAGGTTGCCCGTGATTTTGGATTTTTGGAACTTCTTTGAGTATCTCTACACTATATATGTAAGGGAAGGTAGTTTGAATGTTTTTGGTAAATATTGTAATTGTAATTACTTGTTTTGTGAATTTGGGTAAGGGAAGCTAATTGTATGTTTGTATATATATTGTAATTACTTGTCTTGTGAATTTGGGTAACGGAAGCCAGTTCTATGTTTTTTTTAGATATTGTAATTACTGGTACTGTGAATTTGGATAAGGGAAGCTAATTGTATGTTTTTTCTTTAAAAATATTGTAATTATTTATTTTATTAAGTATGAATTTGTTGAATTTGAATTAAATAGAATGAATGTTTATGTATTATATGATGTAGTATCAATGTTTGTGAATGATGTGGTGTGCGATCGACATATAGTATCTTTAGGAAAGGAGATAATTGTGTTGAGATTGTTAAGATGTGCATTGTTAGTGGATTTGATTAATAAGTTCTACTAATAATTGGAATCATAAATGAAGATGACTAGGTGGTGAGAGTTAAAGGAGATTCATATGACTGCATCACGATGTGAAAAAGAACTTATTGGACCAGATCATATGGATTAATAGATTCATATGATTGCGTTAGACCAGATCACGTGTGTTAAATGATTCATATGACTGCGCTACAGTATGAAAAAGAACCGGTTAGACCAGATCATGTGGATTAAAAGATTCATATGACTGTGCTAAAGTGTGAAAAAGAAAGAACCGGTTAGACCAAATCGTGTGAGTTAAAGGGTTCACATGGTTGTGCTACGGTGTGAAAAAGAACCGGTTAGACCAGATCATATGGATTAAGTTTATATGACTGTGCTACGGTGTGAAAAAGAATCGGTTAGACCAGATCATATGAATTGAAATGTTTATATGATTGCGTTACGGTGTGAAAAAGAACCAGTTAGACTAGATCATATGGATTGACAGGTTAACATGAATGTATTATGGTGTGAAAAAGAACCCGTCATACCAGATCATATGGATTAACCGTATCGCAAGAGTGTGATGTGTTAATGATAATGTGATGCATGAGATAAATTACGAAAATTTGATTTGTTGTTGTTTGGTTGAGATATAAATTTAATTTATGAAAATACATCTTTTTTAAACTCTAGCTTATCTTATTTTTTTATGATATTTGTTTTGTTTTCAAATATGTAATGATCGTATATTACACGTGAGCGAGCATATGATTTGACAGGTAGTGTGACTCCTTAGTGAGTTGATGGAGAATTTGAATTTTATCTTATTTTGTGATTGTAGGAATATAATTTTATTAAATCTTATGTGGAGGATTTGAAATATATAATAGATATATAAATATTTATATTTAGGTCTATTATATAATTACTGGCCAATCAAGTTTTTATTATATAAAAAACATGGGATGTTACCAAAATTTAAAAAAAAAAATTAAACTATAATTTAATTATCCCTTCTTATGTTTAACTTTTTTTCACAAAAAGAAGATTCTCAAATTGTTGGAGAGAAATTAAAGGTAGCAATAAATTTTTTTAACCATTTCAGTTGATAATTTTAGTTAAGAAGATGCTAATACTAAGACAATAAATTTATACATTTTTCTACTTATATATAATTTCTAATCGTCATTTTTATTTGAATTCCTATTGAGTTCAAAATTTACTTCCATTAATGTAAGGAAACAAGAACACCGAAAGAACTTAAGATTTCCAATTTCTACTTCATGAAGTGTATTTGAAGGGAGTACCGCTAAGCTATTATTTGTCGTGATGCACGATTTTGATATACCCTGTCGATTCTATCACTTTGAGCAACAATACTATAATGTAATTTATGGCAAACATCAATCACAATTTAGCATATACTTTGGTACTTGCAGTATTTATGTTTCATTCCTAGTTCCTATCGAGCTTGCAATAATGAAATATGTTTAAAATCCAGTCCAAAGTTATTATTTATGGGTATTTGAAATAAAGCAAAAATTTCCATTGGTATTTGACGATGAAATTTAAGATATATTTTACGTAATAAATTGATTAGACAATTAATATAAACTGTTTCTACAGCAGATTAACTGTGTGTTATTAACTGTGTGTTATCAACTTTAGGGACCTTTTATCACGAATAGGAAAAAAGTACTCTTGTAACATTTATGATATACTAGCTAGATTGTGGACGAGAATACGATGAACAGAATTAACACAAGATTGAAAACAATAATGAAAACTTTTAGAAATTTAAACAAAAATTGTGATTTCAAGAATCTGAACTAAATATACATTAAACATCTTACGTCAATTAAATATAAAATTAATTTAAAATATATAAATTAAAATAATTTTTACTTTATAAACTGATTTTACGGCTATAAATTAGATTTATAGACGAGTTAGATTTGAAGTCATTTCTTGACATATATAGACTAATTAGCACGAGTGAGTTGGATAGATTTCTAATTCCAAACAAAAAAGGTTTTAAGAATAGTTAAATTTGAAGTTAAGCATGCATTAAGAGATTGAGTTTTGAAGAATCGTTAAATTTGAAGTGAAGCATACATCTAAGATATTGAGAGAATGAGAGAATAAGAGAATAATGGGATATGAAAAGGAGACTATAGAGAGGAGAGGCCAAAAGAGTACTAAGGAAACCATTCAAGCCAACATAATTGTCACTGACTTTGGTTGCACCAAGTAATCTTCATTTCTACAAAAATCACCAATGAAACAGTTTTTTCATATTGGGTAACTACAAATTCAAAGGTTTATAGTAATTTCTGATATGGTTTATCTTAGCAGAAAAGGTGGAGAAGTGACAGGTATC